>Ga0209417_1003965_pt1 | contig 18652 bp, 14 predicted proteins | sample RifGroF2_FD_184002 | JGI IMG/M metagenome (GOLD analysis project Ga0209417, IMG submission 184002) | Groundwater microbial communities from Rifle, Colorado, USA - Groundwater F2 (SPAdes) (version 2) | ecosystem: Environmental > Aquatic > Deep subsurface > Groundwater | place: Rifle, Colorado... | reverse complement strand
AGAGCCGGTCAATGTCAAGCAGAAAAATTATTTATCGAGTTAATAATTATCCTCGCATGGCTTCCCTCACAGCAGTTTTTATCACCCTTTCTAATGACCTTTGAGCAGCACGAATTATCGGGCTGTCACGGTTAACAAAAACCACCCTTCCTTCTTGCAATCGGGCTAAGGGTTTAGGCTTGTCTGAGGATACTTCTCCATTAAGTTGCGCAACTGTTCTGTTGAAATGAGTTGGATGGTTTCTTGTGGGAAAAGCTGTATCAATATACCCCTGCCCGCTTATGGAAAACTCGCCAGAAGCAGTTAAAGCTCGCCTTACAGCGCTTTGATAGCGCGACTCATAAGTTATCACCCTATCATTATAAATTGCCATTTTTGCTGGAAATGCAATTTGATATTTAAGTTTTTGTATGGGGAACTTTAACAATTTGATAATATTTCATAATTATCCTCACCAAATCATAGTAAATTTAACAGTATTATTGGAATTAATAAGCAAGCCATTGAATTGCTCCTTGAAACATTAACTATGTTTGGCAGCAGGCCTATTGCTGTTGCAACAAATAAAATAAATAATCCAAGAAATCCTGAAAAATAAAAAACCATGAAGCACACAAAGCTAATAATTAAACTGCTTAAAAAGGAATAATTGACTTTATTCATAATTTTTGAAAAGATTCTGCTTATGTACATTGTTAAGAACGTTGCAATTCCTCCGGCAATCATGGCAACGGATAAAAATAGAATCAAAGTGTTCATGTCGATGTTTTTCAGCAGCTGCTGGACAACAATTATTGAGCCATTTCTTGCTTTCTCAATTGTAAATAAGGTTATTAATGATAAAATCATTGAAACAGTATTAATTCCGCCAACCATAATCAAATAGCTGAAAGTGTTAATCTCACCGACAATTTGCGACGCCAAAACTGCGGCCTGCGCTGGCCCAAGACCCGGAAATATTGAAACTAAAGAGCCTGAAAAGACACCACTTCCGATTGATTTGATTTTATCCTTCATTCCTACTTTAACATGTTCGGTTACTTTTTGAGGCGGTAATTTAACTTTTTGCGACAGGCTTAACAATAAAACGCTTACGCCAAATAATCCGGATAACATCGGAAGCAACGGGTCTTTCAAATTCGGCATATTTAAAACTATAATTCCCAAAACTCCAGATAAGACAACTATCCCAAAAGCCCAGAATTTTTTGTCGAGGCTTTGCTCCCTTAAAATCATAAAAATTACAAGGGCAAGCAGCAGCCACCCGACATAATTTTTCAGGCTGTTAAAAATAATTGGAACAATAAAAATTAAAATTGGAGATAAGGCAACTGTCACAATTAGGCACAGCAGGCTTCCGATTGTGGCTAATCTAATCGCCTCATGGCCCATTCCCTGCAAAAGCAGCCTGTGCGCAGGCATGACAGCCATGGCAGTGTCATCCGATGGGGCCCCTAGATAAGTAGCGCTTATAAAATCAGTGAACGTATGGGTTATAGACATTGCGATTATAAAAGAAGCAACTGCTAGAACGTTTGTGTAGCCCAACAAAATTGGAGAGATGCTAAGTAAAATCAGCGAGACTAAATTAATATGCAATCCGGGAGTTAGGCCCGTTATGACTCCCATCAGGCAGCCGAGAATTATTGCAACAATAATTTCGACAATCACTAACTTACCACCTTTATTTTATCCGCAATAATCTCTTCCTTTCCGTTGTAATTTTGCACTTTCCCGCTGATTTCAACAAAATCATTTTCATTTAGATTTATATCTTTATCAGTAAACACCACGACAGAAATAGGAGCCTGCTGGCTCAATTCGATAAAAACAACATTATTTCCGGCGGTTACCTTGCTTATTTTCCCGCTTAATTTAACACTGTCTCCAACATTTTTATTATTCAGAAAATCCGGCTCATAATCTTTTAATTCAATCTGCTGGGAAATAAAAAATAAAGCAACTAATCCCACTAAAGAGCAAATCATGGCTATTTTTAATAATGCGGTTTCTTTCATAGGTTATTTCAGCGATTTTTGAGAATGATTATAAAATGTTTTCTATATTTTGATACCCTATTTTCAATTCCGGAATTTTCAATAAAATACTCAATTTATCGCAACCATCAAATAAGAAAATCCTAAATTCTCTAATTTAAAATTCTAAAATCTAATAGTTTTCGATAGCTTTAAAAACCACTAAACATACACAAGGTTGGGATGGTTAACTTAAAATTTAATTCAACAGCAGACATAAAAGTGCCTGTTAAAATCATTGACCAGGTTATAGGCCAGGATGAAGCGGTTAAAATAATAAGAAAAGCCGCGCAGCAGAGAAGGCACGTTCTTTTGATTGGAGAACCGGGCACAGGAAAATCAATGCTTGGGCTTGCTTTGGCGGAATTACTGCCGAATGAAAAGCTTGTGGATATAGTTTCATTTCCAAACCCCAATGACGAGAATATGCCTTTGATAAGGACATTGCCTGCCGGCCAGGGAAGAGATTTGGTTGCAAAGGCAAGGATGCAGTCAATGACTATGTTCAAGAATCAGAATATAATAATGTTCATCATAGTCATAGTTTCTTTTTTCATTCCTTTCTGGACCTGGACTTATTTCAGCAAATTCGGAAGCGTGACAGCGGCAATAATGTCGGCGTCAACTTCGATAATGTCAATATTGATTCTTGTTGCATTCACAATTAGCATGAACCTCGGAAAAAGAGCGGAAGTAAAAGTAAAAGTTCCAAGAGTGATTGTTGATAATTACAAAAAGAAACAAGCGCCTTTCAATGACGCAACCGGAGCCCATGCAGGGGCTTTGCTGGGAGACGTGCTGCATGACCCTTTCCAAAGCGGCGGATTAGGAACGCCGGCGCATGAAAGGGTAATTGCGGGCATGATTCACAAATCCCACATGGGAGTTTTATTCATCGACGAGATTGCGACTTTGCAGCCGGCAACGCAGCAGGAATTATTGTCCTCATTACAGGAAAGAAAATTTGCAATTACCGGGCAAAGCGAGAGGAGCGCGGGCGCTATGGTCAGGACAGAGCCGGTTCCATGCGATTATGTCATGATTGCCGCGGGAAACCTGGAAACTATAAAGCATATGCATCCGGCTTTGCGAAGCAGAATAAGCGGCTATGGGTACGAAATATACATGCAGGAAACAATTAAAGATACTGAGGAGAACCAAAACAAAATAGCCGTTTTTGTCGCGCAGGAAGTTATCAAGGACAAAAGAATTCCTCACTTCAGCAGGGAAGCGGTCGAATTAATCATTGAGGAAGCAAGAAGAAGGGCAAACAGAAAAGGGCATTTGACTTTAAGGCTAAGGGAGCTTGGCGGCCTGATAAGGGCAGCCGGCGATATGGCGCTCGAAGACAAATCAAAGTTTGTGCAGAAAAAGCACATCGTCGGGGCGAAAGCGATTGCCAGGACGCTTGAGCAGCAGATTGCGGACAAATTTATCGAGCAGAAAAAAGAATATGAAATAATTGTCACAACAGGCAAAAGGGTCGGGAGAGTGAATGGCCTGGCGGTGATTGGAGTTACTCCGCCTTATTCTGGAATTATTTTGCCGATTGAATCGGAAGTAACACCTGGCGGAAAGGAAAGCGAAATAATCGCCACGGGCAAATTGGGCGAGATAGCAAAAGAAGCTGTTAAAAATGTCACAGCCATCATTAAGAAATATTTTGGAGAGGACTTGAAAGAAAAGCACGATATTTATGTCCAGTTTTTGCAGACTTACGAGGGTGTTGAGGGAGACTCGGCCAGCATTGCAGTTGCAACATCCGTAATTTCGGCATTCAAGAAAGTTCCTGTAAGGCAGGATTTTGCAATGACCGGAAGCCTGTCTGTGCGCGGGGAAGTATTGCCGATTGGCGGGGTTACCGCAAAAGTCGAGGCTGCAATCGAGGCCGGAATCAGGAACGTAGTCGTTCCGAAATCAAACCTTCGCGATATTATAATCGACAAAGACAAAATGAAGAAAATCAACATTATTCCGGTTGAGACTATACAGGATGTTCTTAAAGTTGTGCTGGACTGGAAAGGAAAGCAGAATATTCTGAAGCAGATTGTTGCGGCGGAATAATTAAAATCTATTTCCAGTCTACGACAATATCGTCGGTTCTTTCATAAGGATGAATGTCAATCTTTTTTTCCCTTTTGTTTTTCTGCAAAATCCCAAGCCATGCTATCATCAATCCATTATCGACAAGAAATTCATTCGGCGGCGCATAAAATTTTCCATTTCTCTCTTCGCACATTATTTTGCACATTTCCTGCAGCCTTTTATTGCACCCAACTCCACCGCCAATGACCAATTCTTTTTTTCCTGTGTGCGCCATTGCGCGCTCGGAAACTTCAACAAGCATTGCGAAAATCGTTTCTTGGTATGAATAAGCCAAATCTTCAACTGCAAATTTTTTTGAGTCAAATTTTTGCTTTAAGTTTGTTAAAATTCCTGAAAAAGAAACATCCATTCCTTTGACAACGTACGGCAGTTCAATGTAATTTTTTCCTTCCAACGCCAGTTTTTCAATTTTCGGCCCGCCGGGAAAGCCAAGGCCAATGTGCCTTGCAAACTGGTCTAAAGAGTTTCCAACGCCTTGGTCTAAAGTTTCACCAAACACCCTGTATTTGCCGCCGTCATACGCAATAATCTGCGTGTTTGCGCCGGAAGCGTATAACAAAACAGGGTCTTTTGCCTTTGTCATTAATTTTCCGATTTCAAGATGAGAAATGCAGTGGTTTACTCCGACCAAAGGGATTTTTAATTCTGCTGCCAGCTCTTTTGCCTTTCGCATTCCGACAATTAAGCATGGCGCAATCCCGGGACCCTGCGAGAAAGAAATTAAATCAATATCTTTTAATTTTAAATTTGCATTCTTCAAAGCATCTTCAACAACTTTATCCTTTACATTTTCATGGTGCCTTTTCGCCTCTGACGGGTCTATTCCTCCTGTTTCCGTTTTATACGCGTCAGTAACATTCGCATAGATTTTTCCCTTGTCATCAATTATCCCGCAGCCGAACGTGTGGGCCGTTGATTCTATTCCGAGGCAGAGCATTTTACAGTTATATATCAAACTTTTTTTCTTGGTCGTATTTCCTAAAGAATCCATAAGGGGTTCTTTTTTCTATATTGTTCATGAATTTAAACAATTTTGCCATTATTTTGTCAAGCTTTAAATAAACTGCCCGATATTCTTTTTCTTTGATGTACTCCGAGTCTTTTGAAAGCGATAATAACACTTCCAATTCTTTGGCAGAGCCATAAGCATAAGTCAAGAAACTGAGAAATGCTTTTTCAGAATGCCTTGTGCTTCCCTCGGCGATATTTGTAGGGATGGACACGGCTGCGCGCCGCATTTGCGAACTCAGGTTATTATTTTCTATTTCAGGAAAATCTTTTGTTATTTTATAAATTTCAAAAACAAAATTGTATCCTAAATTGTAAATTTCTATCTTTTTGTGCATGCGTGGCATGCGATGATGTTATAGGTGTCCATTTAAATCAATTTCTATTTCAAGCTGGGTTCAGAACAATAGAGTTTGCACTAAAACAGGAGTTTAAACGGATAACTATAGAATTGATAAAAAAGAAGGAAAAAAAAATGAAAACTATCGTCGGTTCGCATGGCTCCCGCCGGAAGTTTTATTTTATTTATAAATGCCTTCAATCAAATTAAAATCAAAAGAAAAAAAGTTGAAATAAAATAAAACCATGCCCCAAAAGTATAAATTATTTTTGGGAACTTAAAATAAAATTTTCAAGACACAGGCTCTTGCTGAACACTTAGACTACAAGGTATGAACTGTTAGTAAGCGCATGCTGAATACCTCGCCGAAGCTTGGTACTTACACACCGCTTCTATTAAACTCCTGTTTTAGGAGTGTTCTAAATGTCTCTTTTCAAGGTGCGTTTCGTGCTTAGATGCTTTCAGCACTTACCGCGTAGCGCGTAGCTGCCCTGCGTACCCTTCTGGATAACAGGTGGACCAGAGGCGCCGAGACTCCGTTCCTCTCGTACTAGAAGTCCCTTCCTTTCTGACATTAGCATTTCCAGTAGATATTAAACAAACTGCCTCACAGCGTTCTGAACCCAGCTCATGATCCCTTTTAATCGGTGAACACCCGCACCCTTGGTTGCTTCTGCACAACCAGGATAGGAAAAGCCGACATCGATGTAGCAAGCCCCGCCGTCGATGTGAACTCTCGGGCGGGACGACTCTGTTATCCCCGGAGTAACTTTTCTGTCATCTCTAGCCCCCATCAAGGAGGACATAGAGGTTCGCTAGGCCAGTATTTCTACTCAGAATGCCATATTGTTAGTCATTCTGTCAGGCTGGCTTCTGCCCTTGCACTCTACACCGGATTGCTGACCCGGTTGAGCCAACCATTGGGCCCTGCTGATATCTTTTCAGCAGGGTGCCACCCCAGCCAAACTGTCCACCTAACGTTGTCCACGCTGCCGTGTTAGCAGCGTCAAACCAGAAGAGTGGTGTTTCATTGTCGCTCGTCCTTTCTTGCGATTGGTGAGCTACCACCTACACTACACAACCGGCTCGACGCCGCAGCATTAAGCTACAGTAAAGTTTCACGGGGTCTTCACTTCCCACTGGAAATCCCTGGCTTCTACACCAGGAAGGAGTGTTCGGAGGGATCCAATTGGGGACAGTGGGAACCTCGTTACGCCACTCGTGCAAGTCGACATTCAATCGACAAGGTATTACGCTCACTTTTGTTACTTCCCTTTTCTTAGGTACTTACCTTTTTTCGAAGGCGGATAAACATTTCTGCTTACCTCCAATCATCGCTGATTGGGTCGGACTATATCTTCACCATTTCTGGTGTTTGGCGTATAGTCTCTGAGGATATTTCTCAGAATAATGAGAAAACTTTCCTGCTGATTATCTCTCCAGTTTCATTTTCAGGTTTGTATTTTTTGTTACCAAAAAATTTTCCTAGAAACTTTCGTTGAGATTTTCCAGCATATAGCCAAATTTTACTAAGGCAATCGTAACTGTTTACCTTAAGAGAGTTATAGTTACCCCCGCCGTTTACCGGCTCTTAGCTCAGTTGGAACCGAGTTTGAAGTACCGGCACTGGGCAGGCGTCACCGACTATACATACCCTTACGGGCTAGCAGTCAGTTAGGTTTTTGTTAAACAGTCGGGCTCCCTTTGTAATTGCACCCTGCTTTCGCCTCTTGCGAGACAAGAGCAGGGACCCCTTATACCGAAGGTACGGGGCTAATTTGCCGAGTTCCCTCAATTGGATTAATCCTTCACACTTTAGGCTTCTCACCTAGGGGCACCTGTGCTGGTTCTGGGTATGGTTAACTAAGATTTGTTTCTATTCCTTTTTCACGGACACCAGATATCAACCGAACCCCTCAAAGAGGTGCTCGTCCCGCCTTTAATCTGGTTCTCATCGTTATGATACTCCCCAGGTTTGTGGCGGTTGACACGAAAAGTTGTTCGTGTCGGTCTATTCCGATGTGTCAGAAATAAAACTTGCGTCGCCGCACATACTTAATTAGTAGAGGAATATTAACCTCTCGCCCTTTCCCTCAAATCAATTTATGATTCCGGTTAGGACCAACTAACCCTTGGCTGATCTGCATTGCCAAGGAACCCTTGCCCTTTCAGTGGAGTAGATTCTAACTACTCTTGGATCCTACTATCGCCAGGATTCTTATTCCCACAAGGTCCATACAAACTCTCGAATGTACTTCTGTCCTTGCAGGACACCTATCTACCACACGCCTTTTAGGCGGTCTGCAGTATCGGTAATCAACTTAGCCCCGTCCATTTTCAAGGCCAACTGTCTTGAAGAGTAAGCTGTTACGCACTTTTTAAAGGGTGGCTGCTTCTAAGCCAACCTCCTCTCTGTCTCTGACAGTTGACGCTCTTCTCCCTTTAACACTTAGTTGATATTTTGGGACCTTAACTGCAGTCTGGGTTGTTCCCCTCTCGGAAATGAAGTTTACCCCAACATTCCCCGTCTCTTGAAATCTTTGACGTTATCGTGTTCGGAGTTGGTCAGAGGGCCGAACCCTTTCGGGTCCTAAGCCCTCAATCCGTAGCTCTACCACTCTAACGGTCTCATTCAAGGCTTGACTGCGGCCAACTTCGATAGGAACCAGCTATCGCCAGACTCGATGGGCTTTTTACCCCTAGCCCCAAGTTAGGAGAACACTTGCTCGTAGAACCCCTACAGACCTCCACCCCGTTTTACCGGGGCTTCATCTTACCAAGGGCTAGATCGTCTGGCTTCGGGTCGTATCCAAGTGACTTCAGGCACTTTCGTACCACGCCCCTCATAAATTGCGGGCTTGTCGCTTTCGCTTCGGGTCCTTCCTTTTAAGAATTACCCTCGCCACTCGAATAAACTCCCTGGCACGTTATTCGAAACGTATGACACCACTCGTCGCGGTGTCCGACTATCGCTATTAGGTTTCAGGTTCTTTTAACATCCTATTACGGGTCCTTTTCAACATTCCATCACTGTACCCTAGTTCGCTATCGGACTCAAAACGTATTTAAGGTTGGAGGTTGATGCCCCCCGCATTCCCGTTAAGTATCCGGTTAACGGTACTCTGGTTACCATACTACATCTTCCCAGTTGCGTCTACGTGACTATCACACTCTATGGTATGGCTTTCCAGCCAACTTTGACTTTCCAAGTAAGACTTTAACGCATGAACCAAACACCACATCTCCTTTGCATTTCTACAAAGGATTCAGTTTGCCTTATGCTGTTTTCACTCGCTGTTACTAACAGCATCTCAATTGATTTCTTTTCCTGCAGGTACTTAAACGTTTTAATTCCCTGCGTTCCCCACCCTTACGGGTTTGAAGCTGAAGTCGCATTAGGGCATCTCCGGATCAATTCTTACGTGCAGATCCCCGGAGCTTATCGCAGCTTGTCGCGCCCCTCATCAGCGTTTGAGCCGAGTCATCCACCTAATAGCTCGGATTACCTGAAAATCGTGGGATTTTCAGGTTCCCAAAAATTGTGAACAATTTTTGAGATATAGCTTTATTGTGCTACAGACAAAAGCCTATGCCATGAAAATTTCTAATTTTCAAGTTCCCAAAAACTTTTTAGTTACTTGAAAATTTTTAAGATTTTCAAGTTCCCGCGAATTTCTAATTCGCAAGATTTGGGACATGGTTTCATGAATTTCAACCTTTACCGTCCCAAGTGATCATTTGTGCCTTGGGAAGGCGTTTATCACTAATTACAAAGTCGGTTTGCACCTTCTCTGTTTTTTAATGAGCGTGATTTGTGAATTAATTTATTTTAATTTTTGAAATTTATTTTCAGCAATTGTAACATGAGTTTTCTAATGCCGAATAATTTTTTCTTTGATTACTTCTATAATCTGATGTGATTGGATTATACTCTTTGTTGAAATACCAGCTGCCCTTTGGGGCGTATGGAATAACTGACCTTCCAACTTCATTAAATCCCTTATTTGCCCTCTGAACATAATTTGGCGGTGCCATTTTTGATTTTTGAAATTTTTATGATTTTAAAGTGGACCCGTCGGGACTTTCATTTAATCCTTTTTGGGCATTAATTTTGAACCCGAAGCCTCCGCCTTGCAAGGGCGGCGCTCTGCGGTTGAGCTACGGGCCCAACTTTTTGATTGTGTGATTGATTACCAATTTTTAGGTTGGTAACAGTTTATGATTTTCAATTCTTGTGAGCTATGAATATATTTGTTGAGGGAGTATTCCCCATTCTCTCATATGATTTGTCCAATCTCCAATTACAGCATCTGATATTATTGCACAGGTTTTGCTGTGCCTTTCTCTGTCAGTCCTTGATAATTCGTCTATTTTAGCTTGAAGATCATCTTTTATCGCTCCTGCAATTGGTTTGACATCTAACAATCGCTCAACTGACTCAGCCTGCCATGCTAGAGCCAAAGCTCTCCCATAGTCGGATTGACTTACGAGTTCAGTAGTTTTAGCAATCAACCTATCGTAATATTCTCTAACCTTTGTTTGTTGAGCTGGATTTAGCATCTTTTCACTGTTTTCAAATTATCTATATTTCTTCAATAACTTGTGTTGTTTTTGTAGGACTTTCTGATTATGAATTTAAAAAAAAATAAAAAAGGAGGTGATCCAGCCGCAGGTTCCCCTACGGCTACCTTGTGACGACTTAACCCTCCTCGCTGAGCTTAGATTCGAACCAATTAAAAATTGGACCTCATCTAAACCCTGCTCGGGTGGTTTGACGGGCGGTGTGTGCAAGGAGCAGGGACATATTCACCGGGTTCTGATAAAACCTGATTACTAGGGATTCCAACGTCACGTGGGTGAGTTACAACCCACGATCTGAACTAGGATAGGTTTTCGAGGATTAGCTCCACCTTTCGGTGTTGCATCCCATTGTACCTACCATTGTTGCGCGCGTGTAGCCCAGAAGATTCGGAGCATACAGACCTACCGTTGCCTGCACCTTCCTCCCTTTTTCAAGGGCAGTCCGCACAATGTGCTCGATCATCCATTGCTGGTCTCGTTAGCAATTGTGCGCGCAGGTCTCGCTCGTTGCCTGACTTAACAGGACACCTTACGGCACGAGCTGACGACGGCCATGCACTACCTCTCGGCTCGTTAGGTAAGACCTTTAACCTGACCTTCATCCTGCCGTCGCTCCTGGTGAGATTCTCCGTGTTGAATTGGATTAAACCGCACGCCGCACCCCTTGTAGTGCTCCCCCGCCAATTCCTTTAAGTTTCAGCCTTGCGACCGTACTCCCCAGGCGGCGGGCTTATCATCTTCACTACGACACCACGTATTCCCTAAGAATACGTAACACCTAGCCCGCAGAGTTTACAGCTAGGACTACTCGGGTATCTAATCCGGATTGCTCCCCTAGCTTTCGTCCCTCACCGTCGAATCCGTTCTAGTCAGACGCTTTCGCCACAGGTGGTCCTTCGGGGATTATAGCATTTTACCGCTCCCCCCAAAATACCTCTGACTCCTCCCGGTTCCAAGTCTTGCAGTGTTTTCTGCACGCAGTTACGTTAAGCGCAACTATTTCACAGAAAATTTACAAAACCGGCTACGGACGCTTTAGGCCAAATAAAGGTGGTTGCCACTTGTGGCTCCTGGGTTACCGCGGCGGCTGGCACAGGTATTGCCCACCACTTATTCGCTTAGATATTTGCTCTAAGCAAAAGATAATGCTTTGCATTATCACTTGGGGTTCCCTTATCACACTTCCGTGCATTGTAAAGGTTTCGCGCCTGCTGCACTCCGTGGAGCTAGGGCCAGTATCTCAGTGCCCTTCTCGGGGCTACCTCTCTCAAGGCCCCTACGGATCTTCGGCTTGGTGAGCCATTACCTCGCCAACAACCTAATCCGCCGCCAACTCATCCTTAGTCCTTGCGTTTCTGGAAATCCACTTTCCGGTAAGATTTCCCTATCCGGTCTTATCCTCAGTTTCCCAAGGTTATCCCAGAGCTAAGGGTAGATTATCGACGTGTTACTGAGCAGTATGCCTTCCTTGCGGAAAGACTTGCATGGCTTAATCGAACCCCAATAGCAGCAACCTCCCGCAGGATCAACGGGATTTAATAAAAATCTCAGACTGTTACATGTCGAAAATCACAAAAATCTATTACAATTGTTATGATTTTCGAGCATGCTCAAAAACACATTATGCATTTTTGTGCATGGTGTTTTTGACATCTTTGATTTAGCCGACTATTAATTTACAGATCCTTCCTTTTTATTTTGGTCGCATTGTCACACTCTATTGGGCTAAAACTTAAAGTTTCCTACATGTATTTGATGCACAACATCAAACACAACATTGTTTTAGACTTTTACATCCAATACAGACAAAAAATATTCAAACACAGCTTATACAGCTCTGATCAAATAGCTTTGACCATCAACCTTCAATATGTTGTTTAGAATTTAAAATGTCAAAAATCCCAAATTTACGAATAAATAATGGTATTTTTGAGCATGCTCGGAAATTTTTGCAAATTGAAAATCTGACAAAAATTTCCAACATATCTAATATATTGAACTGGAGGCGATGAACTAAGAAGGCAAGTGGAGGTGATATATAAAGGTTTTGAAAAATTTTTTATTTTTCAAAGCCCCGAAAATCTATGATTTTCGATGGTTTTTATTGGGGGTTTATAAAGGAGATTTAAAAATATCAGGTTACACCATTTCGATTCTAAAATCAAATAAAATTTAAAATGATTATCCTAAGTGGTTGTATAATTTTTGTCCCATATTTAACAATTTTGTTACAGTTATTTAATAAAACGCGCCGCGGCTGGGATTCGTAGTGAACAATTTTAACATGTTTACGATTGGGTAATATTCATATATTAGATTTGATAATTTATTCTTATTCGGGTGAATGTTTAACTGGATTTGAGTCTGGCGTTTGCTGGACTCGACCACTTCTTTTTCATAAATTTTAAGTACAAGTTAAATGCAGCTTTATTTGGGTCTAAATCTGCTGAAGCGCCGGTGTTATCCGACCGGTTTTCTTTTTTCTTAAAATAATGTAGAACTTCTCCTTTATAAACCTCACGCGAAGATCTCAAAAATCAAAGATTTTTGACGATGCTCGGAAATGTTTCATTTCCGACATGTCCAGTGGCCAAAAATGTCCAGTGGCATGCATAGATTTAAAAATAAAAATGTTTTCTTCAGGAGAAAATGGCATATCAAGCTCAAGTCTACACTCGTGATGCAGCATATGATATTTTACACGCTATTGCTTTAGAGTTTAGAGCCCGCCCGGCAGCGCCGGTGATGTTTCTGAGCGGCCGAACTACACTTGTTTTTGAGGATTCATTAAGGGATAGAGTAGAAAGATTAGCTCTGGAAATAGCTCCTCAATTTAATCCGCAACAGGATATAAGACGCGTTATAATCCACTAATTCTAGAATCATAAGAATAAAATAAAAAAATTAAGGGCTTAGTAGCCCATGTCTTCTCCGCCCATGCCGCCCATTCCCGGGGGCATTGCAGGGCCCTTGCCTTTTCCTGACGATGCGATTACATCATCAATTCTTAGAATCATTGTCGCCACTTCAGATGCTGAAGAGACTGCCTGTGTCTTTATTTTCAAAGGCTCAATGACCCCTTTCTTCCATGAGTCTGTAATCTTTCCGGTGAATACATCCACGCCGGCCCATTTCTGCTTTTTTGAGTGGGCAGACTTTAATTCTGTCATAATATCGATTGGGTCAAGGCCTGCGTTCTCAATCAAGGTTCTTGGAATTACTTCCATAGAATCAGCGAATGACTGGACAGCCAATTGCTCACGACCGCTTAATGATTCAGCGTATTTTCTCAGCTGCATTGCAAGCTCAACTTCTGGAGCTCCAGCGCCTGCAACAACTTTTCCGTCCCTTAATGCTGCTGCAACATCGCCAACTGCGTCTGTCAATGCCCTCTCAATTTCATTTGTAACGTGCTCTGTTCCGCCCCTTACCAAAATCGTGACTGCTTTTGGGTTCTTGCATTCCATTATATAAGTAAATTCATCGTCGCCAATCTTTCTTTCCTCAACGGCGCCTGCAAATCCCAGGTCTTCTTTTTTTAAGTCATGCAAGTTTGTTACTACGACTCCGCCCGTTGCTTTCGCAATCTTCTTCATGTCAGAATCTGAAACTCTCCTGACAGCGTAGATTCCTTTCTTTGCTAAGAAATGCTGCGCAACATCATCAATTCCTTTTTGGCATACTAAAACATTTGCACCAGATTCTGCAATCTTGTCAACCATTGTCCTTAGCATTTTTTCTTCCTGGTCTAAGAAAGCTTGTAACTGGTCTGGGCTCGTTATTTCTATTTTCGCATCAATCTCGGTTTTCTTTATTTCAATTTCCTTGTCGATTAACGCAAGCTTTGCATTTTTTACCAATCTGGGCATTGATGCATGAACTCTTTCCTTGTCAATTACTATGCCCCGGATTAATTCAGAATCTTCAACTGAGCCGCCTGAGCGCTTTTCAATCTTGATATTGTCCCGGTCAATCGGCAGGTTGTCTTCGGCAACCAATTTTACTGCCTTGACTGCCAAATCGCTTAAGGTTTCCTTTGCGTATTCTGCGCCTTTTCCGGTCATTGCAGTCATCGCAATCTGCTTTAAGACTGTTTCATCCCTTGGAGTAATCTTTTCTGCCATATCGTTTAGAATTTCCAGAGCTTTGTCTGCTGCCAATCTGTAACCCCTTGCTATTACGGCAGGATGGACATCCATATCTAGAAGCGTTTCCGCATTTTTTAATAGTTCACCTGCCAGCACTACTGCTGTCGTAGTTCCGTCGCCAACCTCATTTTCCTGGGTCTTTGCGACTTCAACAATCATTTTTGCTGAAGGATGCTCAATCTGCATCTCTTCAAGAATCGTGACTCCGTCATTTGTAACTGTAATGTCCCCCATGGAATCAACTATCATCTTGTCCATTCCTTTCGGGCCTAAAGTCGTCCTTACTGTTTCCGCCACCAATTTTGCGGCCATGATGTTTGTTCTCTGCGCATCTCTGCCTACACTTCTTTGTGTTCCTTCCGGCAGGATAAATATAGGTTGTACCTGATTTGCCATTTTTACATTCCTCCAAATTTTTTTTGGATGGTTCCGAAAATTTTTAATTTTCGATACCTCCACATATTTTATTTTAACTATCTTAAAAGTAGAGAATTGGTATATTATGAGTCTATATAAACCTATCTTTTTTTAAGAATTTCATGCCCGCCAAACTCGTTTCTTAATGCAGCAACGACTTTTCCTGCGAATCTTGGGCTTGACTGGGATTTTTTTCTTTCTTCCAGAGCTAATTTAATTGTGCCGACATCGACGTTAAATTCATTTGCAGTTTCAACTGTCCACTGCCCGGTTTCTCCGCCGCCGACAACACCTTCAATTTTATTTAATTTAGAATCTTTTTTAAATGCAGTTTCAGCAAGTTCAATTAAATAAGAGCGTATGATTGAGCCATTCTTCCATGTTTTGGAAATTTTTTCAAAATCAAGATTTTTGTAAGGGCCCTTCATTAACAATTCAAATCCTTCGCCACAAGCCTGCAATAAGGAATATTCAATTCCATTGTGCACCATCTTGACAAAATGCCCAGCTCCTGAAGGGCCAACATAGGCATAGCCGCCTTTGACTGATACTGCTTTGCATACCGGCTCAATTTTCCTGAAAATTTTTTCATCTCCTCCAATAGTCAAGCAGGCTCCGTTTCTTGCCCCTGATAATCCGCCGCTTGTTCCGATGTCGAGAAAATTAATTTTTTTATTTTTTAAATAATTATATCTCCTGATTGAATCTTTGTAGAAAGAATTCCCGCCGTCAATTATTATATCCCCTGGATTTAGATAAGGCAAAATTTCTTCAATTACATCATCCACGGGCTTACCGGCAGTAACCATTATCCAGATTATTTTTTGTTTGGGTAATTTTTCAATTAACTCTTTAACAGAAAAAGCAACTTCAACCCTTTTCTTTTTTATTTCCCTTAGCGCGTCTGGGCTTCGGTTATAAGCGACAACGCCAATTTTGTGGTCTTTTAGATTAAGAACCATATTGAAGCCCATCCTTCCCAAGCCGATAAAGCCAATCTTCATAAGAAAAATGATAATTTTATTATTTAAATAATTATGGATTAAATTTAAAGTAAATAGTTTATAAGAAGTAGATATCTGTTATTTCTATTGAGTAGTTATAAACAGAAAGGTTTTTAAAGCGATAATCTTAACTGAAGTCATGAAACATGCGAAATCTTTGGATTTTATTTTAGCAGGGGGCAAAGGAAAAAGACTATTTCCTGTGACTAGAGATAGGGCAAAACCTGCAGCACCTTACGGCGGAAAATGGAGGATTATAGACCTGCCCCTTAACAATCATTACAATTCTGGCAGCAGAAATATTGTGGTTGCAGTGCAATACAAGCCGGATTCTTTAAAGAGGCATATAGAACAGACATGGAGGCAGGTTTTTGAGAGGGAAGGTGCAGAATTCATTAGGTTAGTACAGCCAGAACACGGTACATATGCTGGAACAGCCGATGCAGTCTATAAAAATTTAGGATTAATAGAAGAACAAAAACCTCAACTAGTTTCTGTATTTGCCGGTGACCATGTGTACTTAATGGACATTTCTCAAATGAAACAATCTCATCTTGATAATAAAACCGATTTAACTATAGCTGCAATGCCAGTTAGGAGAGACTTGGCTGCAAACACTTTTGGAGTTCTTGTTGTTGATGGAAGAGGCAATGTCATAGGTTTTCAGGAAAAGCCTTCAGATCCTGCACCCATACCTGGAAATGAAAATTTCTGCTGGGCATCCATGGGAAATTACGTTTTTAATAGAGCTTATCTTGCTAAGGCGTTAAGGGTTGATGCAAGAAAAGAAACAGCAGCTGAAGAAAATAAGGATTTAGTTAGAACCAACCCAAATTTATATTCACTTCATGATTTTGGTTTTGATATAATCCCTTTCTATCTAAGGGAAGGCAGGAATGTTAAGATGTATGATTATACAAAAAACAAGCCAGACCAGATTACAACAACGAGTTATTGGAGAGATGTCGGAACGCTTGACCAGTTTGTTGAAGCTAATCTTGACCTTACAGGTGCGCACCCTTTGTTGGTTCTTGAAAATCCCGGTTGGCCTTTAGTTACTTTCGATGAATCCCGTGGAAAATCAATTATTGGAGCGGAGTATGCAACTGGTTCTATACTTGCAAATGGAGTGTCAATTGGAAAAAGGAGCAGGCTTGAAGACTGCGTTGTAGGGTATAACACAGAAGTCGGGGAGCATGGCGAGATGACTAAAACAATATTCATGGGAAACAATGTAACAGGAAGAAATGTAAGAATTAACAACGGAGTTATAGATAAAGGAGTAAGAATTCCTGACAATACGAGAATAGGGATTTATCACGATGAAGACACTGCGAGGGGATTTACATTGTCCCCTAGTGGTCGTGTGTTCCTCCCAAGAAATTATCAGTTCAGATAATTATTCTTTAACCAGCACAGCCCTAACAGGCGATGCATCACCATTCTTAATCTTTAAAGGAAGGCCGTGGAAGAAATATTTTCCCTGCTTTACTTTGCTTAATTCAAGCCCTTCAAAGATTGGAATGCCGTTTTCTGCGAGAACAGTGTGTGTCGGATGGTTTGGCTGATTTCTTTCAATTCCTAAAGAATCAATTCCAACAGCTTTTATTTTTTTTGACGCTAAATACTCTGCGCCGGTTTTCTCAAGATAGGTGAAATTAAAATCAAACTCTTTTTCAGGATTATTTTTGGTTTTTAACAAAACAATATCATATTTCTGGATTTTAACGCTGGAACTCACTAAATCTTTTCTTGTTATGCAATCTTTAACTTTTGTAAAATCAACAACGACGGCTTTTCCCATAAACCTGTCCAAAGGCATGACGTCAATTTTTTTTCCATTAGAAAGAACGTGGTATGGGGCATCGACATGAGAGCCGGTGTGCATCTCCATCTCTATTTTTGATTCGTTTGTTCCGTCTTTTAATTCTCTCGTAACGGATATCTTCGGCTTTTTTTCAGCTTTATTTTTATAGACTGCCATATCCTCAGAAATTTCCATTGAAATGTCGTAGATTTTCATTTTTGCCCCTCAATCTGGTCAGCATAAGCGGGCCTTTTCGGCTCAACCCACTGCCTTCCGTCTTTCTGTATCAGCTTATTCGCCTCTTCCGGGCCCCACGAGCCAGCAGGGTAAAAATTCAATTTTAATTTATTAATATTTTTTAAAATTGTGTCAATTAAAATCCATGCATTCTCAACTTCGTCCCATCTGGTAAACAAAGTCTGGTCTCCAATCATGACATCGTAAAGCAGCCTCTCGTAAGCTTCAGGCGAATTCGGGCCGAATTTGCACTCGTGGCAGAAATCCATTTCAACATTGTCAATTATAACCTTTTTGCCCGGGACTTTTGCATTGAACTGCAATGTAATCCCCTCATACGGCTGGACCCTGATTATCATCATGTTTTTCTCGGGATTTGATTTTGAAAACAAGCCAAACGGAGCGTGCCTGTAAACTATTGCAATCTCAGTTGATTTGTCCTTGAGCCTTTTTCCCGTCCTTAAATAAAACGGAACGCCTTTCCACATTTTATTGCCTATTTCAACTTTCAGCGCAGCATAAGTTTCCGTGCCGGAATTCTTGTTAACTTCCGGCTCATCCCTGTAGGAAATTACTTTTTTATCTTCAACGTCCCCTTTGGTGTATTGCCCGATGACGATGTTCTTCGGCAAATCTCTTAATTTTGAGATTGATTTAAGCACTTTTACTTTTTCATTCTTGACATCATCGGCATTCATCGTTTTGGGCGCGCCCATTCCGACAAGGCTGACCAGCTGCAGCATGTGATTCTGGATGACATCCCTTAAAGCGCCTGCCTTGTCATAATAGTCTCCGCGGCTCTCAACGCCAAGAGTCTCGGCAACCGTAACCTGGATATGGTCTATGTACTCCTTGTTCCATAACGGCTCGAAAATGCTGTTTGCAAACCTAAGAACCAATAAATTCTGCACAAGCTCCTTCGCCATGTAATGGTCAATCCTGTAAACCTGATTTTCATCGAATACTCT
>Ga0209417_1003959_pt1 | contig 18676 bp, 18 predicted proteins | sample RifGroF2_FD_184002 | JGI IMG/M metagenome (GOLD analysis project Ga0209417, IMG submission 184002) | Groundwater microbial communities from Rifle, Colorado, USA - Groundwater F2 (SPAdes) (version 2) | ecosystem: Environmental > Aquatic > Deep subsurface > Groundwater | place: Rifle, Colorado... | reverse complement strand
CCGCCTGTTCCGCCATATCTGACGACGGTGTGATGGGGTAGATGGCGGCCACTTCGCTGAAGGCATACGCCACATGTGCGGCTGCCTCATTCCCTGTAATTGACTGCATTTTAGACATTTTTTCTCCTAAGTATATTACCTTGTAACTTAAAGTTAATAAAGGCCTTGGCTTTGTGCGTTAATTTAACTGTTAAATTTTTGACAAAACACCTACTAAGCTACACGTCTCATATTAATTTTACAAACGCTTTAGCAATTATTCCTTCTCAAAAAGAGCCATTATCAAGAATAGACGGTCCCGCCAAAAGTCTGTGGCCTGATAAAATCGCACACGTAAAAACCTTGCCAACTGGAATACATCGGCTCATACTCGATTTATGCCGCGAGTAAGTTCTCAAGAAGTACGAAACATCGTTGCAAAGGGAAAGATTTCACAGCAGAGTCTGTTTTGAATTGATTGCGTAACGATTTTTTGTTCTTGGACGGGTTTCATTTTGTAAAACTTTGCCATCTGCATGATCTTGTGACCTGTCAAAATTGAATATATGTTGTTGAATACCGCTACTTTACCCCTGATTCGCAAACGTCTCAGAACTGTCGTTTGTTTCAGCCTCCCGAACAGCCCTTCAATTCCCGAGCGTTTTCGATATTTTTCACGGAATTCATCGGTCTTTTCATAGAGTCGCCGTTCGATCAATCGCAGTATGTCCCATCCGAGTTGTTCGCGATTGTCGCATTCATGATTCGTGACGTTTTACCTGGACAAGAAAACGTTTTGTAGTCCGGAACAACAACACAGGATCTCGAGGGAAAGTCAACCCCTATAAGCTAATAAATATTAGAATTTATTTAGCTTGTCGCGCCAAAATGACTTTTGGCGGCATCATCTTTAACTTTGGATTTAATTACAATAGTGGTTTTTTTAAAAGGACGGGTGAAATACTTGCGAATATGTGCTACCTTACAGTTTCGCAAAGTATTCAACCATTTAAATAAACTGGAGATATCAGAAAATGCAGGTGCCTTTACTTGATCTCAAGACACAGTACATGGGAATGAAAGATGAAATTTTGAGGGAAATCGGCGCTCTATGCGATTCCCAGCACTTCATTCTGGGTGAAAAAGTTGAAAGCTTCGAAAAAGAATGTGCCGAATACTGCGGTTGTAAATATGCGTGCGGCGTTTCAAGCGGATCGGACGCGCTTATAATAGCCTTGATGGTCGAAGGTATCGGCCCAGGCGACGAGGTTATAACATCTCCGTTCTCATTTTTTGCCACAGCCGGAGCAATAGCGCGAGTGGGTGCAAAACCCGTTTTTGTAGACATCAATCCTAAGACTTATAATATTGATCCCGCCCGGATAGAAGACAAGATCACCCCCAAAACCAAGGCGATAATCCCCGTACACCTATTCGGACAAGCCGCCGATATGAGTCCTATAATGGAAATAGCAAATAAGCACAACCTTATAGTAGTTGAGGACGCAGCGCAGGCAATTGGCTCCGAATATGAAGGAAAAAGGATCGGAAGCATAGGTCATTACGGTTGCTTTTCATTCTTCCCGAGCAAAAACCTCGGCGCATTCGGTGACGGTGGAATCGTTACGACAAACGATGAGAAACGTTTCGAGCTGCTCAAGATTTTCAGGAACCACGGAGCTCAACCCAAATATTATCACAAGTATATCGGCGGCAACTTCAGGATTGACGCGATGCAGGCCGCTATCCTATCCATAAAAATCAAACATCTCGAAGAATGGCATGCGGCACGTCAGAAAAATGCTGCGGAATACCGTGACCTCTTCGCAAAATCCTCAATAGGCTCTAAAATTCAGTTGCCGGCAAAAGCCGAATACAGAGTTCGTCACATCTACAATCAGTTCTCCATCCTCGTGATGGACGACAAGCGCGATATGCTGAAGGACTCTCTCAATAAGGCTGGTATAGGTTCGGACATTTACTATCCCGTTCCGCTCCATCTTCAGGAATGTTTCCAGTACCTCGGGTACAAGGCGGGCGATATGCCAATCAGCGAAGACACATGCAAAAAGATACTTGCGCTTCCAATCTATCCTGAGTCTACCTCAGAGCAGAGAAAATACGTGGTATCAGTCATCGAAAGAGCCTTAGCTTAAAAAATGGATTTCAGACAGGAAGATCACAAAAGACAAAGCTACTGGAGGCTGCTGAAATACGTAGCCCCCTATAAGTTTCGTCTTTCAATAGGAATATTTGCCGGCGTTGTTGTCGGCGGTTCAATGTTCGGGACATTTATGGTCATCCCGTCTCTGCTTGAAGGTGTGGTCAATAAGTCTTCCGAAATAGAGAACCGAAAGCTTGCCTCTGTCACTAAAAAAGATAATATTGAGGAAGGGAAACCTAAGCCCTACCTTTCAAAAGAGCTTGAGAAGATTAAAAAGTATTCCGAAATGCTCAAACTTCCGGTAGAAGTTTTTCAAAGATCCGTAAAAATTAAAGAACCCGTCGAAATAAATGTTCCGGTTGAAGATGAGTTCGGAAACATGACATGGCAGTATCTTTCAATATATGCGGTACTTATATCTCTGGGCTGGATGATAAAAAATATATTCGAGTACATAAACCGTTACTACACGCGGTGGGTTGGAACAAAGGTCATCGCTGACCTCAGAAACGCGGTATTTAAAAGACTGCTCAACCAATCACTTCGTTTTTACGGAAGTATGGATATTGGCGGGCTTATAAGTAGATGCACTAATGATACCGCCGCCATAGAATCGGCTGTCGCCAGCACAATAGCGGATATTACGATGTGCCCGCTTCAGATACTTTCCTGTCTTCTCGCCATAATAGTGGTGTGCGTGCACTACCAGAACTACTTTCTTCTGGTTATTCTGGCGCTCGGCGTACCTGTCTGTGTAATCCCGGTTGTTATAATGGGCCGTTCCATAAGAAAAGTCTACAAAAGCGCATTTTCAAAGATAGCCGATGTTGTTTCCAGAATGCATGAAGTCTTTACGGGTATACTGATAGTCAAAGCCTATCACATGGAAAAAAGGGAGTTCAACAAATTTGCCGAAATCAACAGAAGATATTTCAGGACGGTTGTTCACGCCCTTAAACTTCAATTGCTGATGGCCCCATTGATGGAAACTGTGGCAATAACGGCTACACTCGGATTCCTTATCTACTGCATGTTTTACAAAATTACACTTATCGAACTTGGGGCAATGCTTTTTCCCGCTTTTATGGCATATAAGCCAATAAAAGAAATAGCAAAAATAACAACTTATGTGCAGCGGAGCATGGCGGCGGCTGACAGATATTTCGCACTGCTCGACACCGATACCGCGATTAAGGAAAAAGCTGATGCCATCGAACTCAAAAGTTTTGATAGAAGAATTTCATTTCAGAATGTGACGTTCTCCTACGACGGACAAAGAAATATCCTTGACGGCGTGACTTTCGACATTAAAAAGGGCGCGGTCGTAGCAGTCGTCGGCGAAACCGGTTCCGGCAAAACGACTATCGCCAACCTTATCGCAAGATTCTACGATGTAAGTTCAGGATCACTCACCATCGACGGCACAGATGTAAGGGATTTTAAAATAGATTCACTCAGAGATCATATTGGGATAATCACTCAGGACGCGATACTCTTCAACGAAACAATAGCTGACAATATTTCATACGGCAGGCCCGATGCTTCGGAAGAGGAAATAGTCGAGGCCGCAAAAAAGGCCAACGCACATCAGTTCATCACCGACGGTAGACATCAGGATGGCTACCAGACAATTGTCGGAGACAAGGGCTGCAAGTTATCCGGCGGCGAAAAACAGCGTATATCCATCGCACGCGCCATAATCAAAAATCCACAAATACTGATACTTGACGAGGCAACAAGCGCCCTTGACACCGTTACTGAAAAACTCGTTCAGGAATCATTGAACAGGGCTATGGAAAACAGAACCGTCTTTGCAATAGCACACCGACTCAGCACTATCAAACATGCCAATATGATAATCGTTCTCGAAAAAGGAAGAATAGTGGAAAAAGGCACCCATGAGGAACTTATGGAAAAAGAAGGCCCTTACAAAAAACTCCACGATACTCAGTTCGGAATCACATGAAATGCCGCCTCGGGTTGTAATATACAAAGGCACTTATCAGTATGGAGCCGTGAACCTTTTTGCCGATGAAATAGCCGAGGGGTTCAGAAAGCTCGGCAGAGAAACCGTCTTTGTAGACCTGACTGATACTTCCGCACTCCAATCCAACCTCTCAAAAGCCTTTTCCGGCAGTAATGTTGAATTTATTCTCAGTTTCAACGCGGCAGGTTATTGCTTCGAGCTCAACGCCAAAAGCTTATATGACTCGCTGCCCTTTCCTTTTTTTGCCTTCCTGGTAGACCATCCCGCGCACCATCTCGACAGGCTTCGTTTCAACAACATCATAATATCGGCCATGGACAGATCCCACGTCCATTTTCTGAATAATTATTTCAAAGGGTCTAAAAAAGTTTTTTTCATGCCCCACGGCGGTTGCCGCTCAAGCCTTGCCGGAACACCGCGTGAAAAAAAGATAGATGTCCTTTTCCCGGCTTCTTACATGGATATGGATGAGGAACTGACCAAAATCAAATCTCTGGAACCTTTCTCTCAAAAACTCATTTACGATTCCGTCGATATTATTCTGAAAAATGACGCCATACCTATAGAAGACGCCCTTGAGACAATAGGCAGGGGCCTCGGCATAAATATCTATGAGGGAAAAATTTTTTATAAAATGGCATCTGAGATTATTAATAAAATAGAGACTCTTGTCAGAGCGATAAAAAGAACTGAAATGCTTAAAATCCTTGACGACGCGGGAATTGCCGTAGACATATACGGCAACGGCTGGCCCGAAAACCGATTCAAGAGCCACAGAGTTCATAAGGCATTGCCGTTTAATGAAATAAATGATCTTATGACCGAATCTCGAATAGTCATCAATGCCGCCAATATAGCCGACGGTGCCCACGAAAGAGTTTTTACCACAATGCTGAACGGCTCACTTTGCCTCAGCGATTACAATCCCTACTTGGCCGAAACTTTCCGGGAGGATTCTGAAATTGTTTTTTACAGATGGACGAAAATAACCGGTATGCCGGATATAATAACTAAACTTTTAGCAGACAATGAATTACTCGAAAATATATCGCTTAACGGCGCGGCTGTCGCTTCCGCCTCCCACAAATGGGAACACCGGGCCGCGCAGCTTATAAAAATAGTGGAAGAGTCAAAATGAAAAATATTACCGAAAACACTCATTTACATTTTATCGGGTGTGGCGGCGCAGGAATGGCCCCGATGATGATGATATTTCATGACAAAGGCTTCAAGGTAAGCGGCTCCGATCTGATTGAAAATGAAGCCGTGATAAAAATGAAATCAATGCATATTCGGGTATTCAAAGGGCATGATGGCTCCAATATTCCCGACCTTAAAAAAGTGCTTGTCGTTTATTCTTCCGCGGTGAAACAGGACAACCCTGAACTGATAGAGTCCCGCCGCAGAAATTTTGAGTGTGTCAACAGGGGCGGAGCGCTCGCTCTCCTCGCTTCCTCGTATAATAGAACTATTTCTGTAAGCGGTTCTCATGGAAAAACATCAGTGACAGCTGTTATTTCTTTTATTTTGGAAAAAAACGGGTTTAAGCCGGGCTTCATGATAGGAGGCAAACCGGGCCCCGGAATGGAGGCGTTTTCTGCGGGAGACGGCGGAATATTTGTTACCGAGGCCGATGAAAGCGATGGCAGCCACGTACTTCTGAAATCTGACCTTGGAGTAGTTACGAATGTTGAAGACGACCATTGCTGGAGTGTTGGCGGCGTTGAAAAACTTTATAATAATTTCAGGGAGTTCGCGCGAAATTCTGAAAAGCTTCTCTATGTAAATTCGCCCAACACTGATAAGTTGTTTCATTTTCACGATGGCGGAAAACCTTTCAATCCTACAGCTTATGAATTTAAAAATCTTTCCCCTTCAAAACTCCTTGAATGGCAAGGATTTCAGCTTCTCAATGCGGCTACGGCCGTAGAAGCTGCGGTAATGATAGGAGTTGAGAAAGCGTCTGCAGAAATGGTACTTGAGTCCTTTCCGGGAGTTCAACGCAGGATGACTCTTCACTATGATGATCCCGTAAAAAAAATTACCGTGATGGAGGATTACGCACATCATCCGACTGAGCTTGAAAACTCGATTGAATCGTTGAAAAAAAGATTTCCCGGCCGCAGACTCAGAGTAGTGTTTCAGCCACACCGTTATGCGAGACTGGCAAGATACATCGACCAGTTCGCGGCAGAACTTTCAAAGGTTGACGAAGTTGTGATAACTCCCGTATTTGCGGCGTGGGTAGAAAAGGACGCCATTGATTCCAGAGACCTTGTATCAAAAATAGGAAGTAATGCGTCATACTTTGAGGACATGTGGGACTCTCTCGCCGATAAAATGGTATCTTCAACGCAGGCAGGCGATATAATAGCGATAATAGGGGCTGGTGACATTAATTCACTTATTTCTCCTCTTATTGGAAAGCTACGGCAATAACCTATTGCCAAACAGATAATTCAACATTATCTTAGTCCGATGTTTAGAAAATTTTTATTCTGGTTAAAACGTGGACTCTTTTGAACTTAAAATAGAAAAAACAGCATTCGGCGGGGCCGGCGTGGGGCGCTTGAATGGAAAAGTGGTTTTTGTGCGGGGAACAATTCCGGGTGAAACCGTGCGAGCGTTCATTCATTCAGAAAAGAAAGACTACATTAGTGGAAAGCTGATGGAGGTTATTGAAGCGTCCCCCTCTAGAAACGAGCCGACCTGTCCTTTCGCGCTAAGGCCCGTCAGATCAGGAACGACAGACTCTTTCTGTCCGGGCTGTTCATATCAGCACATGAGCTATGAAAGGGAACTCGCGGAAAAGTACTTGCAGTTTTCGGAGATATTCTCGCGTTTCGCGGGATTGGATGTTACAAATGTAATGGAACAACCCGCCGCTTCAAAACCATTCATGGGCTATCGCAATAAACTGACGTTTCACACAAATATTGAACGCGGAATTGTAAACCTCGGTTATTTCATGGAAGACAACCAGACAGTACTAGACATTCCGCAATGTCCCCTGGCAAGAAAAGAAATAAACGATGAACTTTTAAAACTCCGCGCCAATCCCGGTTTTTTCCATACCCTTAAAGACGGAATGACATTTACAATAAGATATACAGAAAACGACGGCGTTATCTACTGGCGCAACAAGCCCGGAATAAAGCTTAAATATCTGAGGGAAAATACGGAGGCCGGAACTATTTCAGTGCCTCCCGGAAGTTTTTTTCAGGTAAACCGCTTTTGCATGGATATTCTCATAAAAAAAGTTCTCGGGATTATCAATAAAACACAACCGGACAATGTGATAGATATCTATTGCGGGGCAGGCCTTTTCTCAATTGCAGCGGCCTCCGGGATAAACGGAAAAGTTACGGGAATCGACTGCGACGACGAAACCATAAAGGCCGCCTCGTTCAACGCAAAAAAACTTGGCTCCAGCAAATGTAAATTTATCAGCTCCCGTGCCGATAAGGTAATAAGAGACTTTCTGAACGGGAAAAATAGGGAAGGAAGGACTCTTCTTATAACAGATCCGCCTCGCGCCGGATTGGATGCCAAGACGCTTGACGCCGTGGCGCTCGGCGGACCAAAAGGAATAATATATATATCATGCGCGCCGGACACTCTTTGCAGGGATCTTAAATATTTACTGAGCGCAGACTATGAAATTATAAGCACACAATTGGTGGATATGTTTCCCAGGACTTCTCATTTTGAGTCTATAACATATCTGGAGAGGAAATGATGACAACAGAACATCATATCGGTCACAGGGCGAGGCTCAGGGAGAAGTATCTCAAAACCGGATCGAAAGGATTCCATGACTATGAACTGATGGAACTTCTCTTGACTTACGCTATTCCGCAAAGGGACGTAAAGCCGATAGCCAAGGAGCTTTTTAAGAGGTTTCACAGTTTTTCGGGAATAATTGATGCCCCTTTATTAGAAATCAGCAAAGTCTCAGGCTTCGGCAAAAATTCATCAATTCTGGTAAAACTGATCAAGGATATATCCGCGGAATACCTTGCGGCGCAAATGAGAGAACAGGATGTTCTGACCTCACCGGCATCGGTAACAGACTTTGCGAGAATGAAGCTCTCCGGCCATGAGGACGAGTCTTTCATGGTAATTTATCTCAACACCAAAAACCACGTGAGCGACTATGAGATTATTCAGACGGGAACGATAGACCGTGCGATTATTTATCCGCGGAATCTTATCAAAAAGTCCCTTGCGAGCAATGCAAGCGGCCTTATCATCGTCCACAACCACCCGAGCGGAATATGTGACCCGTCAGATGAGGACAAAACGCTGACAACGGCCGTGAAGAATGCCGTTGAAGCAGTAAATATCAGATTTCTCGATCATCTGATAGTCGGAAAATCGGGTTATTTCAGTTTTTTTGAGAATGGATTACTGTCCAGTTGACTAACGAAAAAGGAAAATCAAACCTAGCAACAGGACGATACTTTCCGTAAAGTATCCCAAAATTCCTATCATGGGACCATTTACCCCTCCAAGTTTATCAAATACGTATTTGGAGGTGAGGCATGCTGAAAGAAAAACCAACAGTCCTGTCGTAACCGCCGCCGGAAGATTGGTCACGCCGAATATGACGCAGGCCGCCGCGAAAAATATCCACGGAATATAAGCTGACTTGCCGGAAACTTCTATAAAGGGTTCTTCCGTTTCGAGTTCCGGGAGTATCGCCAGATGTGCCTGCACGGTAAACCCGGCAGCCATACTTATTATCAACCATGATATGTTGCCTGAGAATACGATGAATCCTATTGAAAACATTCTTGCAGTGAATAAAGAGACCATCCCTATGGTACCGAATATGTTACGGCTTTTTCTAAAATTATCATCAAGTTTTAAAATGGCATCACTTTTATTTTCAAAAGAAAAAAGGTTTTCCGTGAAAGATGCTACGGAACTTATCATCCGGCCTTTTGTGGCTATCTCGTAGGCGACTGTAATAAGAAAACCTGACATTACGGCGGCGGCTCTGCCCGAAAGGATTGAAAGGAGCCAGGCCGTCAGGTAGAACGCGACACCCGCGACAATACCTGTTAAAGTAAAGCAGCATAGTACTTTAACGGGGTCGGGATTATCTTCATCAGCAGCTTTGGAAATATTGGACGGAAGCGGGATATCGAGCAGCATTTCCCATGCTTCAACGAATGAAGAAAACCAGTTTATCAGCGAATGTTTACGATTTTTTTTCATTTACCCCTCCTTGTCAAAATTATGCTATTTCGACAGCCCCCTGCTGTCTTTCAGAATGTATTCTCCGGTACTCTTTTTCTAGCATGTCGTGGACAATCCCCGCTATTTCCTTTCTGGAACGACCTTCCGGATGGACGATAGGCAGGACGTAAAGATCAACGTCTATCGATTTGTAACCCGCGACTTTCCAGACATGCGGAACGAGCGACATTTTTCCATACCAGCAAACGGAGGGGTCACTATAGACGGTAAGTATGGGCAGTATCGGAAAATTTCCCTGAGCGGCGGCCTCGAATGGAGTTGATTTAAATGGAAGCAGACCGTGAAGTCCGTCGGTACTTGTGCCTTCCGGGTAGACGAGAAGCGGGATTTTCCGCTCCATAGTTTCTTTGAAAGCATTCATAGTTTCCTGTGACTTGCGCTTAGATCTCCTATCTATCCATATCGGTCTGCTAAGGGAAAGATACCAGCCGAGAAGCGGCCAGCGAGATATCTCTTTTTTCGGGGTAAACCTTATGGGGAATACAGAGGAATGTGTAATTATGTCGAAATATCCCATATGGTTCGACACGATAAGGCCGCCCTCAAAGGATGAGATATCCCCATGTACTTTCACATTTATGTTAAGTACTTTGGTAATTCCATGGCCCCACAGCCTGGTAATACGTGAGACTCTTTTTATTGATTTCCACCCTCCGAACATAAAGGGGGCTGCAAGCGGCCCTGTCATCATGAACCATATAATCAATGAAACAAAGCGAAAGAAACGCCTTAGGAATACCATTATTTCTGACCTTCTGTATTAAAGTGCTTGCTGTATCTTTGCGGAATCTCGTGGAGGTTAAGTATTATGAAGAAATCTATAGTTCCGAACTCATTGTCAAATGCCGGTTCGCCGCATATTTTTGTGCCGAGCCTGAGATATCCCTTGAAAAGCGGCGGTATAATGTCGGAAATTCTTTTTTCATCAGCCATCACTTCTCTGATTTCATTATCTGTGCAGCGAGGCAGCATAAATTTTTCAGATGGAAATGAATAGAGTAAATTTGATATCCCGTTATTCTTCTTAAAGTATTCGTAAAGCGCCCAGCCGTCAGCCGGAGAAGTCGTTTCAAGACTTACGCATCCAAAAAGGTAGTTCATTTTTGACCTTAAAAGCAACTCGTTTATTCCGCGCCAGAGAAGGGCTACTACCGAACCTGTTCTGTACTTGGGGGAAACGCATGATCTGCCGACTTCGATGGACTCATTTGCTATAAGTTCAATACCTTTTATTTCAAATTCCCTGGCGGAATAGAAACCTATCGCAGAGCTGGCAATCTGTCCAAAATGAATCCTGTATGTCCCTACTACCTCTCCTGTTTTTTTCTCAACCACAATGAGGTGCATACAATACTTGTCAAACTCGTCCCTATCGATGCCGAAATCATTTGCGGACTCAAGACCTTTACCCTGCTCCAGGTTGAAAATTTTATACCGAAGCCTGAGCGCCTTTTCTATTTCGCCCTCGCTTTCGGCCAGTTTTATAAAGAACTGGTCTTTTTCAGCAAGTATGGGCGGCTCGCTGATTTTCTTATAAAGTTCTTGGAAAGCAAACATGTGAACCCTAATTTAAGTCTTTTAGTTAACGGCGCAAAGTTCGTAAATATATACTGGGTTCTGAATAATTACAGTAACTTGTGAGTAAAATGCACTATAAAATCCATGCATTTGCCTGGACAAATCCTGTTATCTTGCGCTTAACCCCGAAGCTGGAGTACTTTTAAATCAAAGATTGGTGTAAAAGCTCCGAATAATCATATAGCATTAGAGCACGGATTACAAGCTCCGAAATAGCTTTCGTCCGGGGTGACATAGTCCCCGGCCGCACCCAGTGCGGTATGCGGTCTGCGCGAATTATAGAAGTTCACTTTCCCTTGTTTTTAGTTTGGGAGTCTTTTACACTTATTCAATCTCTCCAACTTTCGGGGCCAGGCGCGACCATAGCTCCTGGCAAAGATAGGAGAAGAGGATTTTTAGTTGCTTTCCAGAGTTTTAGTCCAAACCACAGCCCCGACAATATAAGTGCAAGATACCCGAATATCGCAAATATCCCGTAAGCCGCCGCTATTGTCAGGTAGTCGTTAATAAGAGTTGCATAGGCTTCGTTAAGCGAAAGCGGCTGATACCAGGCTGTATATAGCTTTCCGACAGAGTCAGCTCCGACACCGGAGAATAAATTGTTCCAGATGACGGCAAGTCCGCCTTCCCATAAAAGCAGCCTGTTGCCGATAGAGCCATCCTCGGTAATCCCGATAGATTTTACTCTGTCAATTCCATTAGCCGTAAGGAGGATAATGACAAGGAACGAGGCCAAAAATGAAAGAGTCCATTTCTTACGACTGAAAAACCATACAAAAAGAATCCCGGCAATCAATGCGATATATCCCCCGCGTGAATAAGTCATTGAAAGCAAGACTTCCTGAAGAATCGCTGCACCGAAAAATCCCCATGCCAAGAATTTCTTTTTCTCAACAAAGAACAGAAATCCTCCAATGCAAAGTATTATCGTCATGACCAAAAAGGAAGCGCAGTGGTTTGGCGAATCAAACCACATTTGCATTCTTGGATTTTCTAAATAAAAAAACATTATGCATTCCCTTATGCGGCACCATTTTACTTATTAAAATTATCTTACTTTTTCTATAAGCATTAGACGTGATAACTCTTTCCGAACTGCTGGTAACTTCCCATTCCCCAATTTAAATTTTGAACTGGTATTATCCCATAATAACCACGGATATTTATCTCCCGAAGCATAAAGGAGAAGTTGATTCTTCGCAGTATTAAAACCCAAGTAAAATCGTCCATTAAGCAAAATAGAGGATGGAATTTCACAAGATGCTATTTTATTCATCTTATTGTCAATTACAATAATTCCGCCATATACAGAATCTCCTGGATAGGGATTAAGATTTGTGATTATAATAAAAGTCTTGCCATCGCTCATAATCACAGAACGCACCTCTGTATCAATAGCTAATAAATCAGGCCTTTTACCTGCAAATGCGCCCCTATATCCCAATATAAATATTAAAGCAATTATAACCCCTGCCGCCACGTATAATATTTTGTTTTTCATCACAGAAAGTATCTTCCTAAAATTTATATAACTCACGATCTCATTAAGGCCTTACAGCATACATAAGAAAGCATGGTTTCTCAATAGGTAAATCACCATTACCAATCGTAAACTTTGAAATAGAATCGTCCCACAGTACCCATGGTTTTTTTTCATATCCATATACAAGAGCTTTATCTCTTGTTCTATTGGTAACAAAAGAAAAAGTCTTACTGGATAAAATAGAGGATGGGATTTCACAGGATGCTATTTTATTCATCTTATTGTCAATTACTAAAATAGCACCAATTCTGGGAGCCTTGTTACAAACATCCGCAACCAAAACAACAATTTTATTATCATTCATGACAACACATTTAGTATCAGCATCTGCTAAGAACTTATTAGGCCTTTTCGATCTCAATATCAAGTTAACTCCAGCAACAAGTATTAATCCCAAGATTATACCTACCAATATCCATATTCCAATATGTAAAATTCGTTTTATTGTCATAGTATCTCCTTTTGTTTTGCGCTTAACCCCGAAGCTGGAGTACTTTTAAATCAAAGATTGGTGTAAAAGCTCCGAATAATCATATAGCATTAGAGCACGGATTACAAGCTCCGAAATAGCTTTCGTCCGGGGTGACATAGTCCCCGGCTGCACCCAGTGCGGTATGCGGTCTGCGCGGATTATAGAAGTTCACGTAGGACTGCACCTTTTTTCTTGTTTTTAGTTTGGGGAGTTTTTACACTTATTCAATCTCTCCAACTTTCGGGGCCAGGCGCAGTTCAGCCAACGGCCTAACTCGGGACTGTAATAGCGGAAGTTATAATAAACGAGTTCCGTTTCGTCATCATAATACTCTAAACTGAATCGGAACGGATTATTCACACTGTCGCTGTTTACGGTCAACTTGCCAAAGGGACTATATTCGTAGTTGGCAACAATGGTTCCGCTCGCGTTGATCAACTGGCCGATATTTTTATTTGCATCGGCAAAATAATAGTATGTGCCGTTTACATCGGTCATTGAAAGCAGTCGTTCACCGCTCCAGATGAATTTCTGGGAAGCAGTTCCGCCGTTCAGGACATCGAGCTTTTCAATCTGCTTGTAATTGTTGTATACGAAACGTTCGTGCTTGCTCGTTGTCCCGCTGTCGGTAACTTTCTTCTCGACTCGGCGCCCCATGTAGTCATACTTGAATTCCAGAGTCCGCGTGCCGTTAGCGTCCTCCTTTCATACTTGTTTTTGCTTTTCATCAATGTAAAATTGTCAAAGAACACCCGATTATCAATTCCAGTAAAAGTATTTTAAAAGTTGTATCAGATAAATATTAGTTATTCTCCTTGCCCCCAAGTCGAAGTTCACCTACAGCGTTTACGCTATTTTTAAATTTCTGACTTTCTAATAATCTTTTTGCCTTAGGTTCTTTTAGTGCTGCCTTTTTTAAATTTTTTTTTGCTTGAATTATATTTTTTTCTATACCTTTTCCTTCAAAGAACATTCGTCCTAAAAAATAGCATGATTTAGGATGAGATTGCTGAGCAGCTTTTAAAAAAAACTTTAATGCCATTTTATAATCATTATTTTCTTCATATGCAATTTGTCCCAAGCTAAAATATGCAGACGTAGCATTTTTTGTTCCAATGCATCCCATATAATACTTTTGTGCTAATTTTATTTTTCTTTGTATTCCAATTCCATTGTAATAATGCCAAGCAAGGGCTAATTTAGCATCACTATCTCCTAGTTTAGCAGCTTTTTGGGTCCAATAAAAAGCCTTTTTATAATCTACTGCTGTTCCATTTCCCCGCAGATAACATAAGGCAAGATTATAATATATTATAGGATTATTTCCGTTCAATGCAGCACTTTTATACCAATGAAAAGCTTTTTTATAATATCTTTTAACATCATAATACCAAGCCAATTTTTCTTGGGATTTTATATTACCCTTTTCTGCCTTTTGTTGTGTTTTCTTGATATCCATAAATATCCTTTTCTCTTTTTTAGCAACCCTTTTTTTTCTTAGGAACTAATGGAGGTTCAGTCGGAGGTTCCTTGGGTTCTGGTTTTTTAGGTAATTTTTTCCCAGTTTGAGAATCTCTTGTTTTTATTTTATTAGGATTAGGATTTTTTCGATCATAATTTCTTTCTCCTTTACCCTGCATTGGAAATATCAAATCTGAAATTGCTTGTTTTATGGCATAGTATGCAGCAAGTGAAAGTATCCCAGCGGCAACAATATCCGCTGGACCAGGGAATGGACTATCTAGTTGAGAAACAACAACTGCTCCTCCAGCCAATCCCCCAGCTTTTTTATATCCATTACATTCACAATCATCATCCGCCATGCCAAGATAATCCAAACTATTTATCGTATTATTGGTAAGCATTACATAGAGGTTGTATCCACCTTGTTCCTCAATGGGGTCACGGCTTAACCAGCGGCCTAACTCGGGGCTGTAATAACGGAAGTTATAATAAACGAGTTCCGTTTCTTCATCAAAATATTCTAAACTGAAACGGAAGGGGTTGTTCACGGTGTCGCTGTTTACGGTCAACTTGCCAAAGGGACTATATTCGTAGTTGGCAACGATAGTGCTGATTTTGCCATAGACATTCTGCCGACTATGCTACCTCCTGCCTTGAAAAGGTAATTTCGACCCTGTTTTTGCTTTTCATCACTGTAAAATTGTCAAAGAACACCCGATTATCAATTCCAGTAAAAGTATTTTTAAAATATACAAATAAATATTAGCTATTTTGTCAATCCTCAATGTCCTGTCCCCCCTACACCGGATGTCTTGCGCAAAATGTGGACATGGATAAAGTGGAGTCTTTCCTTAAGCGTTGACCGGCATTTCTTTTTCGCGGGGAGAGATGCCGTCCGGATCGTTAACCATAGCGCTGTCAGGCGCCGGAACAGCATCGTTTGTCAACAACGGATCGTCTGTGTTGCGCATCCATTTTTCAAGACGCGCCCGCATATCCAGCAAAACATCCCTGCTCTTCGAATTATGCGCAAGGTTATTGGCTTCATGCGGATCAAAAACCAAGTCGAACAGAGCTTCTTCAAAAGGCGGTCTATCCGCCCAACCGCTGTCCATCCAAAGTGTTTTGCTGTAACTGTCATCGCAATTAGGAAGAACGGGTCTTGTCCTTCTGTCATAACGACGGATATACTTCCATCGTTTTGTTCTGACGCATCTTTTCGGCTCGTATGCGGCGTGATAATTCACTTCGGCAAAGATCTCTTCGCGTTCCGATTTTCCGTTTATGACTGGAATTATTGACTCGCCTTGGAGCCATTCCGGTTTTTGAATACCTATCAGGTCGCAGATCGTGGGAAAAATATCCACATGGCTGATCATTGAATCGCAAACCTTTCCACCTCTGAAACCTCCGGGGCCGCGCATTATAAGCATTACCCCGATACCGCTGTCAGTAAGGTTGCACTTCATCCCTGGAAACGCGATTCCATGGTCTGTAGTGCAAATGACTAGAGTGTTGTTTTCCATTCCATTTCGTTCCAAAGCGCTCAAGACCATTCCTATCTTTTCGTCAAGTATCCTGGCGCTCTCTATCCCATAGGCCATGTCTTCGCGGGTTTCAGGGGTGTCTGGCAAAGGAGCCGGAGGCATGCAGTAATTTGGATTGCAAGATGGATGTTTCTCTGGAAAAGGCCTATGGGTTTCTGAAAATCCAACAGACAGAAAAAACGGCGCTTCTGGAGCGTTGTCCAGATATTCACATGCTGTCGTATGAGCGGTCATGGGTTCACCAAGATATTTATCGTATCCTATTACTTTCCACGGCTCTTCAGCTTTTGGAGCTATATGCTGAATACCAGCCAGAGCTGATGTGTAGCCTTCTTTCTTAAGAGTATGGATTATGTGACGCGAGTAATCGTTCAAAGAAAACCCGCGATGCGAAAGTCCCAGCATCCCGTTGCTGTGCGCATACTGCCCGGTCAAAAGGCATGCCCTGCTTGGTGAGCATGTGGGATTCGCGCAGAAAGCCTGACGGAAAAGAACCCCGAACTCCGCAAGTCCCTGCATGTTGGGGGTCGACACTGCGTGTCCGTAAGGCTGGATATAGCGGCCTGTGTCATGGGAGTGAATATAAAGTATATTAGGTTTCACAAAAACTCCTTTTTTATTTAAAAGATACACCACTCAGGGCTTCAGTCAAATCTTCGTCTTTTTCGCCGGAGCATGCCACTTAAAAAGCGAAATACTCTCTATTCTGTAAGTGCTTGATAATTGGATATATAGCAGGGGGTGAAATTTCTTCATAAAAATTTCACCCCCTATTCCCAAATGGAGATAGGTTCGAGTCTCGAATGCACTCCATCCATATCAAATTGCGAAACTCTCGCCATGACTCAATGCGCAGAAAATGAGTTCAAAAGTCGCAGTTTTCGCCATCTTTTATTGTCTTCAAAAGATGGCAATATTTTTTAAAAGCGTTCCATCTTTTCCAGGGTTTTCCGTTTTTCTCTATTCTTCCAAAAGAGGTCTCGCGTTCGACTCTCAATCGAAGTCCATCCTTCACATTTCACAAAACGCTCTCTGTCGCTGTCCAAATCTGCTGCCCTGACTTATATTATATTTATGCTTTTTATCATCGTAACACAGGACACATAGCCCGGATCAGTTCCGGTCGAACTCCTATTGCCAATCAGCTCAAATCGAGGCTAATTTCACCTCTGATTTTTATTTCAGATTCGTAAAATATCAGAAATCCTTCCGAATTACAATTCTCAAAACAATTTTTCCAGCTTCGAACTCTCCGTCAACGCCCTGTCAAATCCCTGAATCCTATTTCTGGATAGGGCGATATGTCGTTATAATTTCTACACCTACACCTGGCTAGACGCTTACTCATATAATATCACTTTTTTAATGATCTTCAGGCTACTAATATCAATAATAATCGCGAAGTCATTTATTTTACTGTTTCTTGATCTGTAAATAACCACGACATAAAGATTTTTTGTTAATTCCTTTGTGTCTAAAGCTGATATTTTTAGCACATTTTTTAATTCTAGAGTTCTAGTCATTGCAACACTAGTTACTACCCATTCCTCTGGCGATAACTTATTTTCAAAAGAATACTTATCTACAAAATCAAGAAAGTCATATATATTCCGTTTGGGTTCAGATTGGATATCTCTAGCCGTGCATATATTGGTAAGTAATAATAGTATTATAGCTAAGGTCATTATCTACCTCTTGTAATTTTTATCAATTTATAATTATCAAATCTGAGATGTATGTAAAAAACTTGACCAAATATAATAGGAGAATCTTCAGTTCGCCATCCTCCCATGTCTATCCAATAAAAAAATTCATTTTTTTTAGAAGAAATACCTAAACCAGTAACGTCTTGCAATTTAAATTCAGCTCCAATTTGTTTTTTTGCCTTATCTAAGGCAACCCTAAGGGGTCTAGTTATTGAAGAATCTTCGTTATTCTTTTTATCAGATGAAAAAGTAAGCCCTGAGATAAAAAATATTATAGCTAATAGCAAATATTTCATCATAAATTTCCCCTATTTATTACAGTTCCACCTTTACTGCTCGGTACATATTGTTTAAACTGACTGTTAGGTGTAATTAAATAAATATCTTGTTTTTTTGATTCTGAATATGGTATATCACCACGTTTACGACCATCATCATCGGTTATGTCTGAGAAATTTTCACTGTCATAATCATCTTTCCCATCAGGAATTTTTTCCCCTGTTTCATTATTTTCCTTATCGACAAAACCTCCATGCGTATGCCACATTGCTACACTTATAGAATCGCTCGGGCATGGAGCGCTTGAAGGGTTGCAACCATCTTCTGTTCCTGTGGTTTGAGTAGTAAAATATTTATTCTTCCCATTTTTGCAGACTTTACAAACTTGCCCACAATATTCTATGCTTTCCTTTTTAGAACGAGGATTTATATATTTACCCCTTTTTCTTACTGCAGATGTTGGATTGTCATATTGATTATAAAATGAAGACGGATATTCTTTCAGCCCTAATACATCATACAAATTCACAACCAAGCCGTATTTTGTCAATTCGACGACGATTCTGCGGCTGCCGTAATAGGGGTGCTTCGTGTAGATCTCTTCAATCTTAGACATTATCACTTGATTCTGTGAATTCTCGGAACTGGCTGACTTATAGTAACTTGAACGATTCAATCCGACAAGTTCGCAT
>Ga0209417_1003957_pt1 | contig 18684 bp, 19 predicted proteins | sample RifGroF2_FD_184002 | JGI IMG/M metagenome (GOLD analysis project Ga0209417, IMG submission 184002) | Groundwater microbial communities from Rifle, Colorado, USA - Groundwater F2 (SPAdes) (version 2) | ecosystem: Environmental > Aquatic > Deep subsurface > Groundwater | place: Rifle, Colorado... | reverse complement strand
TGCGCTGCCCGCCTTCTTCGCCGGCTACACACCGCAGCCCTCGCTGCTGCACGGCGACTTGTGGGTCGGTAACCACGCGTTCCTGGCAGACGGCACGCCGGTCATCTTCGATCCGGCCGTGTATTACGGCGACCGCGAATGTGATCTGGCGATGACCGAGCTCTTCGGCGGTTACCCGACAGAGTTCTACTCTGCGTATCGCGCCGCTTGGCCGCTGGATGCCGGTTACGCAAGCCGCCGCGACCTGTACAACCTCTATCACATCCTCAACCATGCCAATCTGTTTGGAGGCGGATATGCGCGACAGGCGGAGAAAATGATGCGCGGGTTATTGTCCGGGATCGACTGAGCGTATGCCGGCTGCAGCGGCGCGCTTTGCCTTGCGCCTGCCCCCCGCAACGGGCACAATTTGAACGCCACCTTCGATCCGAACACATAATGAAAATGCCACTCCCGTCCCCGGGCAAAATGTCATGAACAGCGCGATGCTGGAGCTGGTCTATGGCGAGGAGTGCCTGTATCCCAGTGAACTGGAGCAGCACCACCCGCGCATTCTCGAAAAGATCCTCCATCAGTGGCGCACGCCGCAGATGGAGGAATTCTTCCGCGAGTTGATGGTCAGCACGCGCGCCGACCGGCAGGGCTTTTCGCACGGGGTCGCCAGCGAACTGTTCTATCTGGAGGAGGTATTCGAAGGCACGCGTAACCTGCCCAAGGTCTTCGACGAAAATCCGCTGGCCCAGCTCGACAACAAGACACCCGGAAACGGAAACTTCGAACACTCCCCGCAGAATTTCATCAACATGCGCGCTCCCAGCGACGACAGCCCCTGGGCCAGCATCAAACCCGACGCCCGGCGGGCAATAGAAAGCCTGGGCTATCCCTGCACCGCGAACGGCTTTCTGAAAGCGACCGGCGCCAAGGATCTCAAGGCGATCGGTCTGTTCCTGCACTGCGACATCAACATAGACACATGCGACGAGCGCGGCTGGTCGCCGCTGTTCTTTGCGGCGTTCAACGGCAACCTCGAACTGTCCAAGCTATTCCTCGAGTTCGGTGCCAACGTCAATCTAAGGGACCACGGCGGCTTTTTGCCCTTGCACTGGGCCGCATACAACGGCCATGCCCACGTCATCAGGCATTTCGTCACCCACAGTGCGGAGGTCAACGCCCACAGTCTGCGCGGCTGGACGGCCTTGATGATGGCCGCCATGAACGGACATCTGTCCGCGTGTTCCGCCCTGCTTGCAAGCGGTGCCGAAACCACGCTGGTGTCCAACCACGGCTGGACTGCGCTGCAAAAAGCCAGCTTCAACCATCACACGCCCGTGATCAAGTTGTTCCTCTCTCTATTGAAAGATCATGTGAAGTTCTTCAAACCGTCGACAACGGCAGATCTGTCGGATCTGCCAAACGCGATCTAGTTTTGAGCCGCACGCTGTCCGGCGGAGGCTACATGAGGCAGACGGAGCAAATGAGGCAAAGACTTGCCCGCCAGTGCTTGCAGACCCCGCCGCCCCGCCATTTCGGCCCGCACAAAGAAAAAGCCCCTGAACCACACGGATCAGGGGCAAATGTCTTAACACAAGGGGAGTCAAGACAGCATGCTCAGGGAGGAGAAACATGCGGTGGCTTGCGCCACTCCAATTAGAATATTATTAAACACTAATATTGTCAACTACTCAGTTCGGCCTTTTTCACCCCGCCGGGGCCGATACCCATAATTTCATTTGCTATTCCTGCCGATACAGTACATAGTGCCGCCCGCGATTCTCAAGTTCTGTTGTTGCTGTCTGGTTAGTCTCCGTATTCTGCGGTAATCCTTCCTTCATCTTCTTGCCGTCTTGACCATCGCCCTAGTGTGGGACTTCGTCCCACTTGTTTGTTTATAAGGAGATTCATCATGGCAACAGGTACAGTTAAGTGGTTCAACGATTCCAAGGGCTTCGGCTTCATCACCCCGTCTAACGGCGGCGATGACCTCTTCGCTCACTTTTCCGCGATCCAGAGTTCGGGTTTCAAGACCCTGACCGAAGGTCAGCAAGTCAGCTTCGACGTCACTGCCGGCCCCAAGGGTCAGCAAGCTTCGAACATCCGCGCAGCGGAATAATCGGCAGGCTGGCATGACGACGAGTCGTGCCATCAGTCCTGCCGGAAAGGCCCGGCTTTAGCCGGGCTTTTTTACTTATTTACTGGATTACATAAGTCATGGCCAAAGAAGAACTGCTTGAGATGGACGGCGTGGTGGATGAAGTGTTACCGGACTCGCGCTATCGCGTGACGCTGGATAACGGCCACAAGCTGATCGCGTACAGCGCGGGCAAGATGAAGAAGAACCACATCCGCATCATCGCGGGCGACAAGGTGTCGCTGGAACTGTCTCCCTACGACCTCACCAAGGGACGCATCACATTCCGCCATATCGAAACGCGCGGTCCTTACGTTCCGCAGCAAAAACGCCGCTACTGAGCCGAAGCACTACCAGTGCTTCGCCACCGGGTTGCTGCAGCTCACCTGAAAGAGTTGCCGGTCTTCCAGTCGGATCGCGGTCATCGGGCCGCCCCACAGGCATCCGGTATCCAGCGCGATCAGGTTCTTTTTGTGTACCAGGCCTAAAGCCGACCAGTGTCCGAAGATGACGGTGGTATCGCGGCTCTTGCGTTTGGGCACCTCGAACCACGGCAGATAACCCTCCGGGATATTCTCCACCTCTCCCTTGAATTTGAATTCCATCTCGCCCTGCGGGGTGCAGATACGCAAACGCGTGAAGGCGTTGACGATGACGCGCAGGCGCTTGTTGCCACCCAGATCGTTGTCCCAGCTTTGCGGGTTGTTGCCGTACATGTGCGCGATGAAATCCACATAGTCGTCGCCGCACAGCGCACTCTCCACCTCATGCGCCAGTTCCACGGCCTGTTTCGCCGTCCAGCCCGGTAACACGCCGGCATGCACCAGCAGATGACCGTTCTCCAGATGGGCCAGCTTCTGCCGGCGCAGCCAGTCCAGTAGTTCCTTGCGATCTGGAGCGGCGAGGATGCTGTCGAGGGTGTCGCTGCGGTGCAGTTGCCCGATGCCCGCATCCACCGCGACCAGATGCAGGTCGTGATTGCCGAGCACGGTGATCGCGCTGTCGCCCAGTGACTTCACCAGCCGCAGCACTTCCAGCGAACCGGGACCGCGATTGACCAGGTCGCCGACGAACCAGAGCTTGTCCTGCGCCGGGTCGAAACGGATCTGCTCCAGCAGCAGCTGCAGCTCGTTATAACAACCCTGGATGTCCCCTATCGCGTAAGTCGCCATACCCTGTTTCCCGATCGAAGCCTGTACAATACGTCCCGTACGCAGACTCAACACTACCAGAATTCTTTCGAATCTTGATGAAACCGATCCCGTTCAACAAACCGTTCATCATCGGCCGTGAACTCTCGCTGATCGCCGACGCCGTCTCCCGCGGCCATCTCTCCGGCGACGGGCATTACACCAGGCTGTGCAACCGCTGGTTCGAGGAAAAGCTGCATTGCCGCAAGGCGCTGCTCACCCACTCCTGCACCGCCGCGCTGGAGATGTCCGCCATCCTGTGTGACCTGCAGCCCGGCGATGAAGTCATCCTGCCGTCCTACACCTTCGTTTCCACGGCCAATGCCTTTGCCCTGCGCGGCGCGGTACCGGTGTTCGTGGATATCCGCCCGGACACGCTGAACATCGACGAGAAGCTAATCGAGGCCGCCATCACGCCCAAGACCCGCGCCATCGTGCCGGTGCATTACGCGGGCGTACCGTGCGAGATGGACACCATCATGGATATCGCGCAGCGCCACAAGCTGCTGGTGGTGGAAGATGCCGCACAGGCGCTGCTCTCCACCTACAAGGGTAAAGCGCTCGGCACCATCGGCCATTTCGGCTGCCTGAGCTTCCACGAGACCAAGAACATCATCAGCGGCGAAGGCGGCGCGCTGCTGATCAACGACGAGCGCTTCTTCGAGCGCGCCGAAGTCATCCGCGAGAAAGGCACCAACCGCAGCCAGTTCTTCCGCGGCGAGGTGGACAAGTACACCTGGGTGGACATCGGTTCATCCTACTTGCCGAGCGAACTGGTCAGCGCCTTCCTCTATGCGCAGCTGGAACATGCCGACGAGATCACCGCCCAGCGCTGCCGCATCTGCTCCTCCTATGCCGATCAACTGAAACCGCTGGAACAGGCCGGCAAACTGCGCCTGCCCCGCTTCGACGCCGACAGCAACGGCCACATGTACTACATGCTGCTCGACAGCCTCGCCACGCGCACGGCGCTGATCGCTCATCTCAAGGCACAGGGCATCAATCCGGTGTTCCATTACGTGCCACTGCATTCTTCGCCTGCCGGTCGCAAATACGGCCGCGTCAGCGGCAGCATGCAGGTGACCGACGACTTGAACGAACGCCTGTTGCGCCTGCCGCTGCATTACGAGATGGACGATGCGGATGTCGCGCGCATCAGTGCGGCGATCCGCGATTTCTTTTGACCCCCACGCCAACCGTCTGATGAAACTCAATTCCATCCTCGATCTACCGGCACTCTACAAGCTGTTTTCCACGCTGGTGGGCGCACAGAACAGCCAGTCGACCTTCGTCAGGGAATATGTGCGCCCTGCCAAGGGGGCACGCATACTCGACATCGGTTGCGGACCCGGCAACATCCTCGACCACTTGCCGCAGGTCGACTATTTCGGGTTCGACTTCAACCCGTCCTATATCGAATCGGCGACCAAACGCTACGGCGATCGCGGACAATTCTTCTGCCAACGGGTTTCCGAGGCGCAGGTGTTCCTGGAACAGCCGGAATCTTTCGATATCGTGCTGGCGATCGGCATCCTGCATCACCTGGACGACGCGGAAGCACTTCAGTTGTTCGAGATCGCCAAACGTGCGCTCAAGAAAGGCGGCCGGCTGGTCACCTTCGATGGTTGCTATGTGGATGATCAATCGCGTATGGCGAAATATCTGCTGTCGCGTGACCGCGGTCAGTTCGTGCGCGACGAGAAGGGCTACGTCGACCTGGCCAAAGCGCGCTTCGACGAAGTGCACGCATCCACCCGCAGCGATCTTTTGAACATCCCCTATACGCACATAATGCTCGAATGCGTGAAGTGAATCCTTCCTATTGGAACTGATGAAGATGCTCGCTTTGAACAAACTCCCGGCTAACGAAAAACGCGACTGGCTGCTGTTCGCCCTTGCGACGATCAGCTTTCTGCCCACACTGTTCTTCTACTACGTCGGCGAGGAAGGCATCTTTCCGATGATCTCGCAGGAGATGTGGGAACGCGGGGCCTGGTTGAAGCAGTATATGTACGGCAATGACATGCTGCACAACCCGCTGTTCAACTGGCTGATCATGATCTTTTCCGCCCTGTTCGGATGGGAGCATGTACTCACAGTCACGCGCACACTGGCAGTCGCCTCCACGCTCATCACGGCCCTGACGCTGGCCTGGATGGCAGGACGGCTGTTCCAGGACAAGGCATTCGGCATCTTTGCCGCGCTGGGCTATCTCACCATGGCCGATGTGCTGCTGTATCACGGCTGGCTGTGCTACGTCGATCCCAACTATGCGATGTTCATCTTCACCGCCATCGCGACGCTATGGGTAGGTGTGCGCGAGCAGCGCACCTCGCTACTCATCCTGTCCGGCGTGCTGATCAACTGCGCCTTCCTGAGCAAGGCGCTCACTGCGTACATTTTTTTCGGCGGCATCATCTTCGTGCTGCTGTTCGAAGCACAACAGCGCCGTTTCCTGCTTCGCTGGCGTTCCATATTGATACTGCTGGTCACGTATTCCGGCCCGTTCATCTGGTATGCCTCCATACCGGACGGGATGGCGCAGGGGAAACGCATGTTCGCCGAACTGACCTACAAGTTCGCCAGTCCGACCTTCTTTGAATATGTTGGCCGAATAGTAGGCTTCCCTGTTGAGGTGTTGAGCTGGCTAGCTCCGCTGACTTTGCTAGCGCTCTACTTCTGGCTGCGCAGACGCAACCAGAAGGAAACCTCCGCCACCCATCAGTTGCTGTTCATCTCGGCCTGCTGGATGTTCCTGCTGAACTTCCTGCCTTACTGGACCTCACCGCGCGGCGGCATGCGCTATCTGATGCCGATCTACCCGTTGTTGGCTCTCGTTTCCGCGCGCATCATCTGGCAATCCGGAGAGTCGGCATTGGCGCTGGCACGCAAGTGGATCGTTGCGGCACTGGTGTTCAAGTTCGTGGCAGCCTTGGTCCTGTTCCCGTACTACCAGAGTCATTTCCGCGGGCAGAACTACGATGAGACAGCCGCCGACATTCTGCTGCTGTCACAGGGAAAACCGCTCTACACCGCCAACGGCAGCGCGGCAGGCTTGAGCGTAACGGCATATCTCAACAAGCGCCGCCTGCCCGAACCGGCACTGCTGTGGCCGCCCGCCGATCTGGAGAACGGCTTCATCGTCGGACTCTCTGCGGATGAGACGCTGGGCAAGGTGTACAAGAAATACCGCCTGGGGGGGGATGACATGTTCCTGCTCTGTCGCGGCACGGCGTGCGATACGCCGCAGTAAGCGCTTATTCGACCAGCCGGTGATAGACGTCCTGCGGATGGCGGAACGAGAAGCCGAGTGAGGCATACAGATTGAGCACGGCCAGATTGGCGGCGGAGATCGAGCTCTTCACCTCGGCATGACCCGCGGCAAACAGCTCGCTACTCACCGCACTCCACCAGTATTTCGCCCGCCCTTTGCCGCGCTGCGATTCGGCCACCGCATGCAGGACAAGATTGTTTTCGGTATGCGCGATAAATCCGGACAGTTCGCCCTGCCAATACAGCCCGTAGACCGCTTGTTTGTCATAGAGCTGGTGCAACCAGTTGTCGTAACGAAAATCGGCGCGTGCCTTGTCCAGATTGAAATCGCGGTGAAAGCGTCCGTGCGCGAAAGCGCCGTGGCAGATCTGCAGCAGGCCTTCCCACTCTGTCTGTCTGGAGATCGTGGCGTCCGGATGCGCGGCCTGCTTCAGTTTCTGCTTCGTGCAATAAGGCTCCAGCAATGTGTCGCAATAATGGAAGCCGTATTTGTGCAGCAACTGTTTGTCCGCCAGCGGATCGACCTTGATAGTGTAGTGCCCGGGCTTCTGCACGGCCTCGTGCAAAGCCGCGTCGCTGTACTCGACGACTTCGGCGGTATGCATGCCGAATACCGCTTCATCCCACGGCGTGGCCTTAATCATGCTCATCGAAAGTCGCCCTGCTGACGAGATAGAGCGGGCGCTTCTTGCTCTCGTCGAAAGTCTTGCCCAGATAGATGCCGATGATACCTAGCAGCGCGATGATGACACCGCCGATGAAATACAGCGAGACGATCAGACTGCTCCAGCCCAGGATGGGAACGCCATAGACGGCGGCGAGAACCAGCGTGTATACACCGTAGCAGAAGGCGAGGAACGCCATGATGAAGCCGAAACGCACCGCCAGACGCAGCGGCTTGTCTGAATAGGCGATGATGGTCTCCGCCGCGAGTTTCCACAATTTGGCGAAGGTGTAACTTGACTGGCCTTCATGCCGCTCCGCATGTTGCACCTCGATGCTGGTAGTGGGAAAGCCCATCCACTGCACCAGACCGCCGAAGAAGCGCAGCTGCTCGCGCATCTTGCGGAAACTCTCCACCACCTTGCGCGACATGATGCGGAAATTGCCGGTCTCGCCGTCGTATTCCATATCGGCGAGATAGCTGAACAGCTTGTAGAACAACCAGGAAGTGAAGCGCTTCAGCAACGGATCCTGACGCTGGCCACGCCGCGCCAGCACGATGTCGAAGCCTTCCTGCGCCTTGGCATACAGGCGCGGGATCTCTTCCGGCCGGTCCTGCAGGTCGCAGTCCATCACCACCACCCAGTCGCCGTCGCAATAGTCCAGACCGGCGGTGATACCGTAATGCTGGCCGAAATTGCGGCTGAACTGGATGCCTTTGATCCGGCCATCCTGTTTAGCCAGACGCTCGATAACCTGCCAGGAGCTGTCGCCACCGCAGTCTTCCACCAGCACGATCTCGAAATCCGGCGAGATCGTTTCCAGCGCCAGTTTCAGCCGGCTGTAAAGCTCGTCGAGGCAGTTCTCGGCCTTGTAGACCGGGACGACGATGGAGATGAGGGGGCGGGTCGGTTTCATGGGGCGTATTCTAATCGTTACTGGCCGCGACCGGTTTACGGGCGATCACCAGCAGAGAACCACCCATCGGCATGCGCAAGCCGATGCGAATCAGGCCGCGCTCGACCGCCATCACCAGGCTCAACACTGCATTGGTCGCCCTGCTGATATTCAGCCCTGCCGCATCCATCTGGTCTTCCATCTCGGTTCCGCCCGGCTTGCGCAGCAGACGCGTGGCCAGCATCAACGGCAGCAACAGCGAGATGAACGAGGTGGCGTATTCGATCCTAAATCCGGCGCGCTCCAGCTTTTGCACCAGTTCATCGCGCGTATAGCGCCGTTTGTGGTGGGCAAAATCGTCCATGCGGCTCCACAGCCAGCGATGCTGCGGAACCGTCAGCACCACACTGCCGCCCGCTTTGCAGGCCTGCCACAGTTGCTCCAGCACAGCCCCGTCATCCTCGATGTGCTCCAGCACATCGAATGCGCCAACCAGGTCGAACTCGTCCCGATAGGGGATATGCAGGGCATCCATCTGGAACAGGAAAGCATCCGGGACGCGCTTGGCGGCATAACCCAGTCCCTCGGTATAGATATCGCTGGCGCTCAGGCTGGCTTGGGGAAACACCGAACGCATACCGGACAGCACGAAGCCGGTGCCGCAGCCGATCTCCAGTACCTTGGCCGCGGGTACAGCGATATTCTTGCGCAATGCATCGCCCAGAATGCGGTTGCGCGACACGAACCAGAAATTGGACGGCTCGACCTCGGCCATCAGCTGGAAGAACTTCGGGTTGAATCCGTCGTTCTGGGCCGCTAGTGCAGGGGCGAAGGTGAGAAATCCGTTGCGCTCGGTCGGCATATGGCCGCAATGCGGGCAGCGCCAATCCGGGGCGGAGAAACTACGCTGGCATTCAAGGCAGAATTTCATCGCTGTTGGTTGTCGTACTTTGTACTGAATATCGTGTCGTTAATGATATGGATCCGCTAAACGATTTTACGCGACTGCGGCATAATCGCGTACCAACAATACCGTGCCGCGTCCGAACCCGTGAAAACCCTGATCAGAAAAAGCATCCACAGCGAGTTCTTCCGTTTCCTGCTGGTCGGGGTGAGCAACACCCTGGTCGCTTACGTCGTGTTCCTGTTGTTGCTGCCTTTCCTGCCTTATCTTTACGCCTACACGCTCTCTTACTGCGTCGGCGTGGTGAACTCCTACTTCATGAACGTGCTGTTCGTGTTCAAAAAGAAGATCTCGCTGCACAGCTTCCTGAAATTCCCGTTCGTGTATGTCGTACAGTACTTCCTCGGCGTATCCATCATGTGGCTGCTGGTGGGCAAACTGGGCATCGGCCCCGCATGGGCTTACGCCGTCGTGATCGTCGTCACCGTTCCAGTCACCTTTATCGCGAGCCGTTTCGTCCTCAAGAAGTGAGCGGGCACTGCCGGTAGATCGCCTCGTACTCCTGCGCCACCTCGCGCCAGCTGTGCGCGTAAGGCGGCGGAGGGTTGATCTGCTGCAATTGCTCACGCACTGCATCTACCCACTGTTCCAGCGGCGCGGCCAGCGGCACGCCAGCTCCGGCTTCCGGCCTGATCTCCGACACCGCACCGCACACATCCGAAACTACCACGCGCGCGCCAGCCGCCATCGCCTCGGTGATGACCATGCCGTAGGGTTCGGCGCGGGCCGGATGCAACAGCACGTCGATCTGCTGCAGATGCGCGGTGTCGCTGCGCCAGCCAAACAACTGGTAGCCGCCCTGCCATCCGGCAAAAAGGTGCTGCACCTCCTCGACCTCGGGACCAACCACCCACAGTTCCAGATTCGGGCGCTCGCGGCGCAACTGTGCGACGATCTCGACCGCCAGCGGCAATCCCTTACGCTGCCATTCCTTGCCGACAAAACCGACGATGCCGCGGTCGCCCGGCACCGCCTTCCAGTCGCGCGGCGGCATCGCCGCCACGCCAGGCACGACGGGGTCGGTCAGTTTGTGCACGTACTCGGGATAGTAATGCGCGAGCTGATGCTTGATGAAGATGGAGTTGGGCACGATGAAACGGGCGACTTCCAGTTCGCGCCGCTCCAGATAGAACTGCATCGCGATACGCAGCGAGATCTTCTTCCACCAGGGTTTGTCGCGCACGGTGGCGAAGGGCGGGCCGTGGAAGGTGGTGACATCGTGTTTGGCGAGCCGCTCGTTGCTATGCACAACGAAACCCGGATGCGGATTCTGCTCCAGCCAGCGCGCCACACGCTTGCCGAAACGCAGCAGCGACAGCCAGCGCGGCTTGGGCGCGATCTCGCCGAGTTCATGCACCGTGATGCCTGGCGGCTTTTCGGCATGGCAGCGCTCGCAAATGACCACAACCTCGTGGCCGAGCTTCGCCAGTTCGAGCGTGATCTCCCACACGTAGCGCTCCATGCCACCGACCGGGCCGTAGCGGCGGACGACGTGAATGATTTTCATAGATGTATGCAGAATAAGCCCTTCGTTCGTGGTGACCCTTCGACCCTTCGACAAGCTCAGGACAGGCCGAGCTCAGGGCGAACGGATTTATGTAACTCATTCATAGGTATTGATCCACACCCTTGAGCGCGCGGATATGCGTGGCGCTCAACACTTGCTGAAGACGGCGCTTGTTCTCTTCCAGATGCGAGCGATCGTTCTCCTTGTGCCACAGGTGCAGCACCGGCGCGGAGAAACGCGCACTCTTGTTGACGAGGCCGGTGCGGATCAGCCGCACGACAAGGTCCGAATCTTCCTGTCCCCAGCCGGTGTAGCTCTCGTCGAGACCGTTCACTTTCAACAGATCGTCGCGGAACGCGGAGAGATTGCAGGTCTTGGCACCCTGCCAGCGACGCGGGGAGATTTTGCGGAAGGCCGAATCAGGCAGGCGAATCAGCGGCAGCAGGCGCGCAATATGGCCTGCACGGTAAGCGCGCAGCCAATCGCCGAAGCGCCAGAGATGGACGGGGATTTTCTGTTCCAGCATCTGCCTGGTGAACTCCTGCGACAGCAGCAGGCGGTTGCCGGAAAGGAAACAGCCGCGCTCGCTCAGCTTCCTTTGTTGCGCGACGAAATCGACCGGCGGGATGCAATCGCCGTCGGTGAAGACGATGTATTCAGCTTTGGTTGCCGCCAGCGCGCGGTTGCGGATGGCGGCAGCACGGAAGCCATCATCCTTCTGCCACACATGCGTGATGGGGAAAGGGGCGCGGGCCTGATAGGTCTTCACGACTCCGGCGGTGTCCGGCGTGGAACCGTCATCCGCCACCAGCACCTCGAAGTCGCTGTCGCTCTGCGCGAGATAGCCTTCCAGCACGGCAGCGAGCGCGTCCGAGCGGTTGTAGGTGGTGACGATGACGGCGATGCGCATTACGACTTCCTGTTCAGCAGCATCAGCTTGAGATAGCGGTAATAGGTGCCCTCGGCGTTGGAGACCGCGAGCATGAAACCTTCGCGGCCGTCGAGGATGCCGCCGCGCAGGATGTAAGTACGGAAGAAGCTCCACAGCCCGCGCACCACCGCGCCGGTGAGCGAAGCTTTGCGTCCGCGTTTGTGCATCATCGCCGCGCCTGCGGTGGAATACTGGTTGACCTTGTGCAGCACCTCTTCCATACCGTCAAAAGCGTAGTGCAACAACAAGCCCTTCAACTTCACAGAACTGCCCTCGACGATGAGGCGCTCATGCACCAGATCGTCGCTGAAACGCGCAGCTCCCCGTTTGAACAGCCGCGGCAGCAAATCTGGATACCACCCGGAGTGATACATGAAGCGACCGCAGTAATTGGACAGGCGCGGAACCAGATAGGAATCCGCCGTCTGCTCCGTCGTCAGGATGGCTTCGATCTCTGCGCACAGTTCCGGCGTCACGCGCTCGTCGGCATCCAGCGACAGCACCCAGTCTTTCGTCGCATAGCCAAGTGCGCGGTTCTTCTGCACGCCGAATCCCGGCCAGTCCTGCACATGCACCTGCGCCCCCAACTCCTTCGCGATTGCCACCGTGTCATCGGTGCTGCCGGAATCGATCACGATTATCTCGTCCGCCCATGCCACGGATTCCAGACAGGCGCGGATGTTGTCTGCCTCGTTCTTGGTGATGAGAATGACAGACAGACTATTCATTCTGTTCCTTCTGCTTCAGGGAGGCGAAACACAATGCACTTATGTAGGCAAAGAACAAACCCTCGGTGTGATCCATCAGCGGCGTGTTGACCAGACTTGTCACCATCAGCGTCAGCATCAGTCCGATCGCCGTGTCGCGAGACTGTATGTCCTTCAACTGAAATGCCGTTCGCCATTGGGTATAGAGCAAATACATAAATAGTGCCGCTCCCAAAACACCAAGCTGAACAGTCAAGTGCAGGTATTCGTTATGCGGGTTGACGGTCAAAGACACCCCTAATTCCTTGGTTTGCTGGGCATAGGCGGATGCAAATCCTCCCGTACCCACCCCGAAAGCGGGGTGCGCGGAAACAATACTTCCAGTATTGAAATAGAACTCGAGGCGCTCACCAATCGAGGTCGCCTGTCCGCTATGCGGGTACCAAGACTGGAATTCAGTCACAGTCTCGTCCACACGCTGATGCAGACGCGGAACGGTCTCATAAAGCCCCCATAGCAGCAAAGGGATCGCCAAGAGAGATGCCCAAAGATGACGAGGCGTGAACCTGCCCCCCATTGACCGCATTGTGCTAAGCCCGAACCACGACAAAGTCAGTAATAGCACCAGATATCCGCTTCGCCCCTGCACTAAGACAAGAACACTTGAAGTAGTCAATATCGCCAATCCGAGATATCCAACCCGCATTTTCATATTGCTAGCCCAGTAGGCATGCAAAACTAAAATGTAGGTGGCAAAACTCATCAAGATATTTTGCGTAATCGAACTGCGGAATATTGCCGGGTTGGCCAAGCTAGTTCGGGGGCCCTGCCACATCCACGATGCCGGTGATAGTATTTCCAGATTGACCGACCAGGACAGCAAGGCCGTTACAACCATCACAGCAAGAAATATTTTCCACACCCTTTGACGCAGCTTCTCATCCGCAAAAATCACCATCAACAGCGGGACAAATGCCAAATCAACATATTTGCCCAGCATCCCAAAAGCATCTCCATAAGCCGTCGCGCCATATGAACATCCGAGCAACAAGGCGATGAACAACACCGTACTGCCCCGTGCCACCGGATGCTGCCGCACACAACGCCAATACTCCGGCAAATATCCAAACATCCCTGCACCCAGCAACAGCAAGAAAAGCAGCACATTATCCAGCGCTGTGGATACCGGAATCGACAGAGCCAACAGCAGAACGATAACCTGTACCGCTTGACGACCGGCCGGATATATCGATGCGGTCATATTTCTCAAATCAATGCCCATTCGGGGTTGGCACATATTCCGGCACCCAATGCTGCAGATGCTCGCGCACGACTTCATCACTGTTTGAGGTATCGGTATTGATCCATTCCAGCATAGTTTTCACTTCATCCGAAGCCACGCGTCGAGCCTGAGCGATGCGCAATTTTGGATGCGGCGTGGGCAATGTGCCCTCATCATCGGCCAGCAACTCTTCGTAAAGTTTTTCGCCCGGGCGCAAACCGGTGAATTCGATCTTGATGTCACCTTCGCTGAAACCAGACAAGCGGATCATATCTTTGGCCAGGTCAACGATCTTTACCGACTCGCCCATATCAAGAACAAAGATCTCTCCGCCCTTGCCCATATAGCCTGCCTGCATGACCAACTGCGCCGCCTCCGGAATCGACATGAAATAGCGCGTGATCTCGGGATGCGTCACAGTGATCGGACCGCCTTGGGCGATCTGCTCCCGGAACTTGGGGATGACGCTGCCATTGCTGCCAAGCACATTACCAAATCGCACGATGACAAAACGCGTGCCGTCAGCCTTCTGCAAACCCTGGCACACGATCTCCGCCATGCGCTTGGTCGTTCCCATCACATTGGTGGGATTTACAGCCTTGTCCGTGGAGATCAAAACGAATTTTTCCGCGCCGTGTCGTTGCGCGCAGCTTGCCACGCGCCAAGTGCCGAACACATTATTTCGCACCGCCTGCCAGGTATTGTGCCGTTCCATCAGCGGAACATGCTTGTAGGCTGCGGCGTGGAAAACCACGCTGGGTTTATATTCGCCAAAGACTTCTTCCAGGCGCACGTCATCGCGCACATCGCCCGCAAGGTAGACGATATCCAGATCCGGGAAAGACTTGATCAGCTCTTGTTCGATCGTGTAGAGCGCAAACTCGCCGGCGTCATAGAGCACCAGCTTCTTTGGCGTAAAGCGTGCGATCTGGCGACACAATTCGGAACCGATGGAGCCGCCTGCGCCGGTCACCAGCACCACCTTGCCGGTCAATTGATCGTGCAAGCCGGCATCGTCGAGCTGCACCGGATCGCGCCCAAGCAAATCGTCCAACTCCACAGCGCGCAATTGCGAGATCGACACACGCCCGCTCAGCAGATCATCGAAGGCGGGAACCGTAAGTGCCTTGATGCCGTTGCGGTTCGCCAGATCGATAGCCCGCTTGCGTTCCTGATGGGCTGCAGATGGCATGGCAATGATGACTTGGCTAACGCCATAACGATCCGCCCAGCGCGGCAGCTCTTCCAATCCACCGAGCACCATGATGCCATTCAGCGTGCGTCCGTGTTTGTTCGGGTCATCATCCAGGAACCCGACCTGGCGCCATGTCTGACTGCGGCCCAACTCTTTGGACAAGTTCACTGCGGCATCGCCGGCACCGAGGACGATGACCGGACTGCCCTGCAAACTCATGCCGGTGTAAAGAATCCGTTCTTTCCACACTCTATAGAGCAGGCGGCTGCCACCCATCATGAGCATCAGCAGTATCGGATAGAGTACCAATACCGAACGCGGCACGATCGCTTCAAGGCGCAACATCCAGAACAACAACGGGATCGAAGCTGCGCCGAGCATCACGGATAGAACGATGCGGCGCAGATCGGGAATGCTGGCATAACGCCAAACGCCCTGATACAGACCGAAACGCCAGAATATCAATGTCTGCAGCGGCACGATCCAGGCCAGGGTTCGCCACATCTCGTTGAAGAACTCTTCCGGCGGCATAAAATTGAATCGCAGCAGATACGCCAGATACCAGGCGACGATCGTCGCCAGTGCATCGTGCAAAGCGGCCAGCAGGCTGCGGTAATGGGGCATCTTCATAGTTTCAATGGTCTTGTGATGAACAGCGTTGTTACCAGCTCGGCAACGATCAAATAGTAGTGCGGCATGATGACCCTCAACCTTATATAAGAGTGACAAGATTTTTCGGCTGTGCTCCTGCTACTGCAGCCAACCCTATCCGCCGATCAAACGTCACGAAACGCCCGCCGTGCTTTACTGCAAGCGCCAACAAATATACATCCGTGACTTGTCGATGCCCCAATACCCTCGCCCAATCAAACATATTTTTGTCCAACAAGTTCACATCAGCCGGCCAAAACTCGTGGAGGGGATCCGCGGCAGCCTCCGCCAAGCGCTCCGCAACTTGAAGAGCAGGTAATGCAGCAGGATAGTTCGGCTGAGACATGATGCGAATACATCCATTCTGGGTGATGGGGCATGACGCCCATCCTTGGCCAATCTCAGCTTGCAGCCATGACATCGCCAAATGATGGTGAACATGTCCTGCATCTAGCAGGGCAATCAGCACATTCACATCAAGCAAGGAGCGCATCAAACTCCCTCTTGGTCGCGTAGCAGGTCTACCGTGTCATTGGTCGCTATAGTCCCGCGCGCTGCAAACGGACGAAATCCGCCGACTTGCGGCACCTCAACTTGATTCTTTGACTGAACCCCAGCCAGCGCATTTCTTAACAACTTTGATACAACTTGCCCGGCGGAGACATTCTGCAATCTGGCTAATTCTTTGGCCGCTGCCAACACATCATCTTCGATATCAATTGTCGTTCGCATGCTGCCCTCCTGATTAACTGCGCATCATGATGCTATCGCATCATGATGCGCGAGGTCAAGCACTTGTACTCAACCTACTCTATCAACAAGGATTTCCTGCCTGCTGCATCACTTCCTGGACGACCTCTACTATCCTCTGCATATGTTCCTCCCCCAATGTGGGATGAACAAGGAACATCAGACTGGTTTCACCCAAATCCTTCGCCACACGGAGTCTCACGGCCGGACGCGATGGTGAGCCTTCAAATGCTTTTTCCAGATAGATCTCGCTGCAAGACCCGCTGAAGCATGGAACACCCGCGTCGTTTATCGACTGCATGATGCGGTCGCGACTCCAATCGCTGCGCAATTTATCGTTCTCTACAAAGACATAATATTTGTAGTACGCATGCCCGATCTCTGCTGTCGGCAACGTGACGCGCAAACCGGAAATCGAAGCGAAGCCGGAACTCAGGATCGCTGCGTTGCTCCTGCGTTGCGCCACCCAAGCGGGAAGCTTTCTGAGTTGTATCCTGCCGAGAGCCGCCTGCATCTCGGTGATGCGCCAATTGGTTCCGAAGGTATCGTGCAACCAGCGGAATCCGGGGGGATGCTTGCGGTTGTAGACCGCATCGAAGCTCTTGCCATGGTCCTTGAATGCCCAGGCCTTTTCCCACGCGACCTCATCGTTCAACACCAGCATACCGCCTTCGCCGCCCGTGGTGATTATCTTGTCCTGACAGAACGAGAATGCTGCCGCATGGCCGAACGAACCGACCGGGCGACCACGATAGGTCGCTCCGTGCGCCTGTGCGCAATCCTCGATCACCTTGATGCCACGCTCGTTGGCGAACGCCATGATGCTATCCATGTCACAAGGCCAACCGGCCAGGTGAACGGGGATGATGGCTCTGGTGCGCGGAGTCACGACACGCTTGATCGATTCAAGGGTGATGTTCTGGCTGACGGGGTCGACATCCGCAATGACGGGGATGGCCCCGCGCATCACGGCGGCACTGGCTGATGCGATGAACGTCCTGCTGGTGGTGATCACCTCGTCGCCATCACCAATGCCAAAGGCATACAACGCCAACTCAAGCGCGACCGTGCCATTGCTTAATGCGATCGCATAACGCGTTTCCGTGTAAGCGGCGTATTCACGCTCAAACTGGCGCGCAGTTTCACCCGTCCAGTAATTGACTTTGCCGGAGCGGAGCACGGCTGAAACTGCCGCTATCTCGTCTTCATCGTAATGCGGCCAAGGCGGAAAGGTCACTGTCAGAGCTGGCTTGTTTTCGTTTTTCATTTTCTATCAATAGGTCTGGCGGGAGAGCCCACCACTGTCATTCCATCTTCAATGTCTTTGAGGGCGGTCGCGCCCGCGCCCACGATAGCGTTTTCCCCGATACGCAGATTCGGATGGATCACCGCACCGGCGCCTATCATGGCGTGGCCGCCGACCGACACGCCACCGCACAGGGTGACCCCGGGAGCCACATGCACCCCGTCACCGATCACGCAATCATGGTCGATGATCGCGCCTGTATTCACGATCACGTTTTGACCGACACGAGTGTCGGAATTGATCACCGCTGCCGCCATGACCACCGACCCTTTGCCGATGATCGCGCCCCGCGCCAATTGCGCCGAAGGGTGGACTAGTGCCTCGCACAATGTGTATCCGTTAGCGACCAGCCATGCCGCGATCTTGCTTCTGGCTGCATTACTCCCTATCGCCACCACGGTGCGATGTGCCTTCAGCCGATCTCCGGATGACAGAAGTGTCTCCTTGCCGCCTTTGACTGTGTAGCCATAGACCTGCTTGCCGTGCAACGCGGCATCATCATCATACAAACCCAGCACAGGGACTCCGGCCCTTTCGGCAATATCAATGACGACCTTGGCGTGCCCACTCGCGCCGAATACCAATATGCCATCGCCTGCACTTGCCTCTTTCATTTGCCGTCTTTCCGAATGGTGTCTGATCCCTGGAATCGTTCCATTGTCACATTGCCTGCCTGGCTGATGCCTTCGGACCGCACGACCTTCAATATGGTCAGCCACAGTATCCTGATATCCAGCCAGAACGACTGGTGATCCACATACCACACATCATATTTGAACTTGTCTTCCCAACTGATCGCGTTACGTCCATTGACTTGGGCCCACCCCGTGATGCCCGGTTTGACGGAATGACGCCGCGCCTGCTCGGCATTATAAAGGGGCAGATACTCCATCAACAGCGGTCTGGGCCCGACGAGGCTCAGATCCCCTTTCAGCACATTGATCAATTGCGGCAGCTCGTCCAGACTGAACCGGCGCAGAAGACTGCCGAAGCGCGTCATGCGCTTCTCATCAGGCAATGGCTCTCCGCGCTCATCGAATGCGGACAGCATGGTTCTGAACTTGTAGACATAGAAAGGCTTGGCATCCAGCCCCGGTCTTTGCTGGCGAAACAACACGGGCGATCCCAGCTTGATCCGCACCAGCACCGCGACCACTGCAATCACCGGCCACAACAGCATGATCACCACCAATGCGACAAGCAGATCAAATGCACGTTTCATACTCTCGCCTGGTAGAAC
>Ga0209417_1003956_pt1 | contig 18686 bp, 11 predicted proteins | sample RifGroF2_FD_184002 | JGI IMG/M metagenome (GOLD analysis project Ga0209417, IMG submission 184002) | Groundwater microbial communities from Rifle, Colorado, USA - Groundwater F2 (SPAdes) (version 2) | ecosystem: Environmental > Aquatic > Deep subsurface > Groundwater | place: Rifle, Colorado... | reverse complement strand
CGTGCAGTAAGCCGGCCAGTCCCCATTCGTCGGGATTCTGATCCATTTTCAGTGCTATTGCACGCAACACGGCTTCACTTGCAACACAATGTTTAATCATATTCGCATTTTGAATGTGCTGATTCAAAAGTTTATAGGCATTTTCACGTGAAATCATCGCAGTAATTTTATTTTTGCTGCTGCAAATTAGCAAAAACAAAATACAATACGATGCCACTCGAAATTGAACGTAAATTTTTAGTCGATAAAAATAAGTGGAGTCCAAATGGTCAGGGAACAAAAATGGTACAGGCTTACCTGGGGCTTGCTCCTTATCCTACCGTCAGGATCAGGATTGCAGGAGAGAAAGCTTTCCTGACCATAAAAGGGCGCTCCGAAACGATTGCCCATCCGGAGTTTGAATACGAAATTCCGGTGGATGATGCGCAGGATATGCTAAAAATGGCTATTTCAAGTCCGGTTGAGAAGTTTAGATATGAAATTCAGCATGAAGGTTTTACCTGGGAAGTTGATGTTTTTTTTGGCAAAAATTCAGGTTTGATTATTGCAGAGATAGAGCTTGATTCAGAATCGCAGGATTTTCCTTTCCCTGACTGGCTTTTAGATGAAGTTTCATTCGATGGAAGGTATTATAATTCTTATCTTTCATTGTGCCCTTTTCAGGAATGGGGCAATGATATGGCCTGATTTTTGAAATGCCGGGCAATAGGTTCGAAAAATAATCGTTTTTAATTCGCCAATAAACCGAATAAATATGCAGCTTAAAAAGCTTTTGCCAGGGTTATTTATCCTGATTAGTCTATCAACTTTAGCCGATACCGTTCCAATTACTAAAGAAAAAGGAAAAATTATCAGTTCCAGGGACTCACTTCTGATCGGTATCGATTACCTGAAAAAGTACATTCAACCAACCGATTATTGGCAATCTGAAAATCCTGAGGTTCTGAAGTTTGTTAGCGGATTGATCCAGTTTGCTGAAAACGGGCCCATTGATACGATTTTGGTTAAACTCGAAAAAATTCAAAAAGCTGAGAATTTCCGGTACATCTACCGTTCGCCAAACCAAGTTGGTGATTCGCTAAAAGTTTCTGGATATTATTCCTATCCGGTAATTCTGGAGAAGATGAAACAGCTTGACCGTGCCATATGGAACGGAGTGGATATGAAAAGTATTCCATTGACAGAAAATCTGATTGCCGGGCCTGATGGAAAAGTTCCTCCCATTGCAGAAAACGATGAAAAGGCTATCCTGAGGAGAACTCACATCATTTTACCCGACAGTTTAAAAAATATTCGTGCATTGTCTGATTCGCTTGTTAAAACAACAAACAACATTGACCGGATCATAAATAGCCAGAATGCCCGTGCCATGTTGCTCGAAACGGCCCGTCAGCGATTCAATAATAAAATTGCAAGGATGAATCTCGATTCGGCCATTACGGCTTATCGTAAATACGCTGTCCGCATATTTTCTGATTCATTGCAAACGCAACTTCGTGATTCATTGAATTTGGTTAATAAACAGTTGCTGACGCATTATAACGATTCAATTGTCCGGTCTGTAAACGATTCGATCAACCATTTCGTGCAAAAATTACAGCGTTACGCCCGGAATGATTCAGTTTTAGTAATGATTCAAAGTATTTACGGAAAACCAACCCAGGTATGGATGCGTAACAATCAACGTTCAATAAACAGGCTGTATATAAAAAATCAACAAAATGATTCTCTGGCCATAAGAATGATGAATCTGGACAAATATACCCTTGGAATTGCCATTGATGACGATGTAACTTTTAGCCGGATTGCCCAGAAACAGCGTCGTGATTTTATATTCGAAAAAAATGATACCGAACAAAAACTAACTGCAATTCAAAAAAGATACCAGATACTTACTCCCTGGGATTTGGGTGGAAACGGTACCTTCGGATTTACGCAGACTTATCTGAATAACTGGAAAGCCGGAGGTAAAAGTGCATTTTCGTTCCTGATGGTACTGAAAGGATATGCCAATTATTCAAACTCTAAACTGAAATGGGAAAATTCCGGAGAAATTCGCAACGGCTGGATCAGGCAGGGAGGAGATATCGATCAGACCCAGAAAAATGATGATAAGTTCGAGTTAATTTCACGATTGGGTATTAGCGCATTCAAAAAATGGTATTACAGTGGCGAGGTTGATTTTGTAACTCAGTTCTTCAACGGGTACAATTATCCCGATAAATCAAAACCCATTTCAAGTTATATGTCACCCGCCAAAACTTTGATCAAGTTAGGTCTCGACTACAAACCAAATAAAAACTTCTCTTTATTCATTTCTCCGATTACTGCAAAATATGTTTTTGTTAAGGATACCGCGCTCATCGATCAGACCAGGTACGGAGTTCCGTCTGACAAAAGAAGTTTTTGGGAACCCGGTTTAAATGCCGATTTGAGGTACAAAATAGATATTACACCCCGAATCAGTTATGAAACCAAATACAAAATGTTCCTAAATTACCAGAGACCATTTAAAAAAGTGGATATCAACTGGGAAAACACCGTTGTAGCTCAATTGACCGACCGGATTAACATGACATTTATGCTCTATATGCTTTATGACGACAATGTTACCTTCGACACCGGGAAAATAGATTCAGATGGGAATGCCATTTTTAAACCCAAATGGCAAACCCGTGAACTAATGACTGTGGGCTTTTCATACAAAATAAGCAAGCGTATCTATAAACAAAAGAAATTAGACTAAGGATAATCCCTTATATTTGACGGACGTCCGAATTTCAAATCATTAATCCCCAATTTAAAAACAATGAAGACCTATAAAAAATACTTCAAAATAACCGCATCTCCGGCTGATGTGTACAACGCGCTAACCAATAAAACAATGATCGAAATCTGGACTGGCGAAGACGCTGTGATGGAAGATACTCCTGGTACTGAATTTTCAATGTGGGAAGAGAGCATCAACGGGTTGAATCTCGAATTTGAAAAAGATCATAAAATTGTTCAGGAATGGTATTTTGGTGAAGAAGACGAAGACAAAAAATCAATTGTTACCATTAAGCTTCATCCCGACAAAAAGGGCACGATGATGGAAGTTAATCAAACCAATATTCCTGACGAGGCTTACCGGAATATTGCCGAAGGCTGGGAAGAAGATTATTACAAAGGATTGAACGAACTGTTTGAGGAATAAATAACAGGAAAAAGTCATTAGTCAATGGTAATTAGAAAAGAGGAAAGAGGAAAAAGAAAATTGGCAGTGCTTGTTTCCTCATTCCTTTTTCCTTCTTCCTGTTTTCTATTTATTTGAAAGCCCTTGATTTCCTGTATCCGCAATGTATTTCCAGTTTCCGTTGGCACCCTTTTTCCAGATAGTCAGGTAAGTGCCCTCAGTTGTATCACGAGGAGAAATAAACTTCCAAAAACCATAGGTATAGCCCAATTCACCGCTTTTAGCCATAAACGCCTTTTCCGGTTTCCAAGTCAGCACAACACCACTGTCACTTTTGCCTTTGTAGCTTTCAATCAGGCTTAGCTTGCCAACGATGGGCATAGTTTTATCCTTCAAAAGCACCACACTGTCGTGGGCAAATTCAATAAAAGCTTTTTGAATGCCATGTTCGACCGAATAATCCGAAAAAGCGATATCAGCATCGGCCAAAACCTGAGGATCGGCAACAGGTTTATTTTCTGTACAAGAAAGCAATACAAATACCAACCAAACGAGCGAAAGCATCTTTTTCATAGCTTGAATTTTGAAATTTGAATTCACATTTTCTGGACGTTGAGTCAAATATATCTTTAAAAATTGGTTTGGTTATCAATCGGTCTTTTTCTTGATACCAAATTCCGGAGCAATTTTCACAAAGAAAACCGGTAGCAAGCCAGGTATCATACACAGCATGACCCAAACAAAGAAATGCTGATAACCGATAATTTCCTGCAACCATCCTGAGAACATTCCCGGCAACATCATGCTTAGAGCCATAAATCCGGTTGCGATAGCAAAATGGGCGGTTTTGTGCTGGCCTTCCGCAACATAAATCATATAAAGCATATAGGCTGTAAACCCAAAGCCATAACTGAACTGCTCAATAACTACGCAGAGTCCAATAATCCACTGACTTTCAGGTTGAAAATAAGACATGTAAACGTATGCAAGATGTGGAATATTGATGGTTAAAGCCATTACCCAAATCCAGTATTTTAAACCTTTTTTGGCTGCTGCAAGTCCTCCGAGAATTCCACCGGTGGTAAGTGCAAGTATTCCAAATGTACCATAAATAAGTCCGACCTGGCCTGTGGTCAGCCCCAATCCGCCCAGTTGCCTTGAATCAAGCATAAATGGTGAAGCCATTTTTACAATCTGGGATTCACCCAAACGATAAAGTAAAAGGAATGAAATGATCAGACCAATATCTTTTCGCCTGAAAAAGGAGCCGAAAGTCATAAAAAACTCTTTGAACAGGTTCTGATGTTCAGCAACCTGAGTGTCAGAAGCAGGGTGTGGCAAAATAAAACGGTGATAAACCGAAAACAAAACGAACATGACTACCAGAATGATAAATGTGATGCTCCATGCCAGATGAAGGTTCCCTGATATTCCTTTAAATACAGCTTCGCTGGACTGGGTCAATTTGGGGTCGCACTGAAAAAGCAGATAAGCAGGTTTGTCATAGTTTGTGGCATTAAACATGAGACGCTCTCCTTCCAGTAAACGGAGGCTTTTATCCCCTTTTTTGAAATCAAAATTCATCACCAATTCATCATTCTTTTCAGGTTTCGAACTTAATTTCACAGCGACTACACTGACGTTGCCGGTCAGGACCTTCCCATCAATCACCGGTTTTTTAACTCCAAAATATTTTTTCAGAAATTCTTTTAAAGGGATTGATACATGCATCGACCACCAGGAAGCTTTTTTTACCAGGGCTGTCTGATTAAGAACAAATCCATTTTCCAGATTGTAAGTTGAAACTACTTTTCGGATGGAGTCGAGTTGTGAAGTGGGAATATTTTGGGTTGACAATTCAGCTTTTTGAGGAAAAACAGCAAAATAGTTTTTTTCGTTTTCAGCCTCCAAACTTTGAGGGACTTCGGGAAGACGAATTTCTTTTGCAAAAGATGGACTGGCCATTAAGTTTATTTCAACAGGCGGCAACCCCGTTGAAGTTTCGAAAAAGCCTGCCAGAATGATCAGCAGGCCCTGACCAGTGATCATGGCGATTCGGTAGAAGGTACTCCGGATACCAACGAAATAAGCTTGTTGGTGCTCATTGAGACCAAGCATATAGAATCCGTCGGCTGCAATGTCGTGCGTAGCCGAGCTAAATGCCAGCAGCCACATGAAAATGAGTGTTGCTTTGAAGAAAACGGGCAGGGGGATGGCCAGCGCAATGCCACCCAATGCTGCGCCAATAATTAATTGCATGATGATAATCCACCAGCGTTTGGTTTTCAACAAATCCACCATCGGGCTCCAAAGTGGTTTTATTACCCAAGGTAGATAAAGCCAGCCTGTATATAAAGCAATGTCGGTATTCGAAATGCCCAGTTTTTTAAACATGATGACGGATACGGTCATTACTACCACATAGGGTATTCCTTCAGCAAAATACAGCGAAGGAATCCAAAACCATGGGCTGCGCTGTTTTGGACCTGATTTGTCTTTGTTATTGGTCATAGGGTGTCTATTTTGTTTTTTGTAGAGACGCACGGCCGTGCGTCTCTACAAATTGGATTTCATTTATTTTTTTCAATATTCTTTTGAAATTGTTGCCCCTCTGAAATAGTGCAATAATATCTCATCGTACCGATAACCTTTGGCACCCATCATGGCAGCGCCAATCTGACAAAGACCGACCCCGTGTCCCCAACCGGCGCCAGTAAGTTTAAATTCTCCCGGAATGTCATTTTCGATGTTCATTTTATCCACAACAAAAGCAGAACTATATAAATGCGATTCGGATAAGGTTTTACGGATTTCAAGTTCTTTCCCGATAGTCAGTGTCAGTTTTGTTCCTACAATTTTCAGCTTTTTCAGTCGGCCCGATTTCCCACGTTCAACAGGAATCAAATCGATAATTGCGCCAAAGTCCCTTCCTGATTTCCGGACAATGAGTTCAGCCAAATCTGCTTGCTGATAAGTCAGGTTCCAGCGGTAAAAATCTTTGGTTTCCTGATCGTAATCGTTCAATACCTGCGAGAGAACTTCTTTATCTTGGGTATTGCAAAATGCAGCCGGTGCATTTCTGATCCATTTATCGGCAATAGCTTCATTGGTCAGATCGGTGTCGAAACCTTCCGGAGTAACCGGATTGTCTATGATGGCCTGCAAATAGGAGTGGGTCTCTGGTTCCCAAACATTCTCGAAGGTTTCAGCAATTCCACCACAGCTTTTCGAAAAGCGGGCATCGCATATTTTCCCTTCACTCATGAGTAACATTCCATGTGTTTCAGAAACAGCCTGCTCAACCAATTTGGTCGATTGTCGGGTAATGCCCTGGTAGCGCTGACAATGGTCATCGCCGCAAACATCAAAATTCTGATGGTCTTCGCGATCATACCAGCGGATATATTCTTCCGGAGTTTCAACTATACTTTGGTAAACTTTACCCGACTCTTGAAGTACTTTGCCTTTTTCGATCTGCGCCAATAACCACGAGCGCGAGATAACGGCATGTGCTTTTAAAAGTTCGGTGCTGCTGGTTGCGCTCATTTCCGATGAAATTACGCTGACCAGGTAATCTTCAAGCGGCAAAATATTTATCGCAGTCAGTTTTTCATCTTCAATAATGATTTTGAGCGAACCTCTGAATGTTTGATCTTCTTTTCGTTCCCAATGGAACTGAATACCGATGGTTACATCGTTTAATTCGAAGGATGATTCGTGGTATCTGACCGGTTCGAAAAGAAGTTCTTCTTCTTCGGTTATTTCATCGTTGAACCAGATTTTTCCATCCATGTATTCAACCTTCTGAATTCCTTCCAGAGGCACACCATAAGGCGCCAATAAATATCGTTCGTTCAGCCTGAAAATAATTTCCTGCTGATACATGATTCCAATGCTTAATTGTGGCTCTTTCATAATTTCAAGTTTCAAATTCCAGGTTCCAAGTCTGGGTTGGAAATTGGTTATTGATTATTCAATATTGGTTATTTATTTCTTATTTTGTCTGCACCAACTATTTCTTCTTACAGGCATAATTCCAGAACAGGATAAACCGGTTCGCTGAACCCAAATTTGCGGTACAGTTTTTCCCCGTCTTTTGAGGTGTGTAAGGATACCTTGCTAATTCCTCTGTTACGGGCTTCATTCAGAAGTTCCTGAAGTATCAGGGCTGAAATGCCTTTCCGGCGTGCAAATGGAACGGTGTACATATTTAGAATGTCACCTTCGAGGTACATGGATTGATTGAAATCACCTGGTATTTTTTTTAACACCATGGCGCCAAAACTTAATATTTCATCATCTTGTTGGGCTAAAAAAGCAAAACAACGATTTTCTGCAATTGCTTCCCTGAAATATTGATTGAGTTCATTTTTCAACCGGATTTGGTACTCTTCACTTCGTTCGCCCTGCATTTCGGTGAGATAAGCCATCCGGTAAGTTGTCAGAAGCTCAACCTCGTTATTGCCAATTTCGCGTACCTTAATTTTGGATAAATCAATTTGCATAGGATTTAGCTTTTTGTTTTACGCAAAATGAAGTATCAACAGTTCGATAAATTTGTAACTTGTCGTACCAATTTTAAAAATATAAAATTCAGTAAAACAAGTTGTTGGCTCGTAATTGATTTTACAATTTGCGGATTACTAACTTAGTAAATATTGTGGAGTACAGGAACGGCCAAACGACCAATTTTGCAGAATTGTTGTATAACAGGAAAAACTTCAGAAGTAGTCAGTGGTCAGTCTCAGTGATCATAAAAAGTTAGATGTACTAATGGGCTTGTTTATTCTGCCAGGTAATGTCATTTGTTTCACGTCATTGGTGGTCATTTGCTTCACGTTTGTGAAATGACAATTAATGACAATCAAATGACTATTTAATGACAACTAAATGACTTTCAATGTCCACTCAATAATCGAATACTAACAGCAACACCTAATTTACCGGAACCACCGAATCCGACAACTGACCACTGATACGCATTAGTTCGATTTCGGCCGATTTGCATTGAAAAAGCGATTGTAGAAGACGATTTTCGGCGTCCATCAATTTTTTCTGAGTATCGCGTAATTCGATATCATTCATAGCCCCAAGCTTGTATTTTTCCTGTGCTATGCCCCAGTTTAAACGGGCGAACTGAATGTTTTCATCTTCAAAATGAATCAGTTTCCGGTTGGTCAGGAAATCATTGTAAACTTGTAATAAGTTGGCTTCCAGATTCAATTTCTGTAATTCGGCATCCTGAATGGCCGACTCTTCCCTGATTTGGGCAGCCTTTAGCTTTTGATTGTTGGTGAAGCCATTGAAAATGTTGTAATTCAAGGTAACTCCTGCCGAAAATCCAAGATTTCGGTTGCTGATGAAGGTTCCGACGTCCGATTGCATTTTATTGTACGAATACGCTGTATTGACACTTAAACGTGGTAGCCTGACTGACTTTATTTCTTTTGAAGTCAGATTAGCCAAATTAATCGCGCTTCTTGCTTCCTGTAAATCCGGACTTTGCTCCTGAACCTTATTCCATAGTTCGTCATAAATTAAAGCATCTTTTACCGGAATATTTTTTTCGACCAGTACTTCGGTTTTTAAATCGCGGCACAACAACAAGTTAAGGTCGGAAATTGAATTTTGTACTACCGTTTGCTGTTTCATATAATTGGCGCTGTCGGCATTCATGTCAACAGTAGATTGCAGGTAAGTCAGCTCTGAACCTTTACCTAAGTCAAGTCTTGCTTTGGCGAATTTTTTACGTTGAGTCGAAATTTTTAGCGATTCGTGGTACAACCCGAGCAGTTTTTGCTGAACCACAATATCATAATAAGCCCGGCTGACCTGCGCAACCATGTTTTCAACCACACCTCTCAACTGAATATTGCTTAAAAGTTGTAATTCATTCAGTTTATCACGCTGGATAAACATGTTCAATCCATCAAAAATGGTCCATGAAAGTTGGATTCCTGCACTTTGGTTGTTTGTTTTTGCATCGGCCACATCACGTTTCCTTCCATCAAAATATTCCGCTTTCGAATTGTTTAAGGATATCGATCGCGCCCCGGTCACATCCAATTTTGGCAACATGCCCGCCATGCCTGCCGAATTGTTGATCTCGGAAATTTTTGCCGTGTTTTCAGCCAGCGAAATGGAGTAATTATTTTGAAGGGCCAACACGATTGCATCGTTGATTTTGAGGGTGTCCTGAGCAAATGTCAGCAATCCCAGAGCGATAATGAAGGCGGTTATTGTGATTCGAAGTTTCATTTTCAAAGCCTCCCCCCAGCCCCCTCCAAAAGAGGGGGAGAAAGAACCACGCTTATGATAGGTTTTCTCATTTCTTATTTCTTATTTTTTATTGGATATTGATCATTGCTTATTGGTTATTTTTTTCTGGACTCTCCACTTTTTCTATTGCATGTGGGTGTTCTTTTCCCAAGGCTGAGAAGAAAGTATACAAGGCCGGAATAACATACAAAGTGAGAATGAGGGCGAACATCAAACCTCCGATAATGACAATCCCCATAGAAACGCGGCTTTTAGAGCCAGCCCCCAGTGACAATGCAATAGGCAAAGCACCTAAAACAGTAGCCAAACTTGTCATCAGGATTGGCCTGAAACGTTGGGTAGAAGCTTCTATTGCTGCCTGTAATAAATTGGCTCCCGCTTCTTTTTTCTGATTGGCAAATTCTACAATCAAGATTCCATTCTTTGTCACAATCCCAATGAGCATGATCATCCCGATCTGGCTAAAAATATTGACCGTCTGGCCGAATAAAATCAGTGAAATCAAAGCTCCGGCAACGGCCAGGGGAACAGTAAACATGATCACCATCGGATCGCGGAAACTTTCGAACTGTGCAGCCAAAATCAGATAGATTAGTATCAAGGCTAAACCAAAAGCAAAAAGCAGGGTGTTCGAACTTTCGGCAAAGTCACGCGAAGGACCTGAAAGACTGGTTGAAAAGGTATCATCCAACACTTCAGCTGAAATCCTATTCATGGCTTCGATGCTCTGCCCAAGCGTGTATCCATCTGCCGGGTTGGCCGAAATTGTGGCAGAAACGTACCGGTTGAAACGGTATAATTGTGGCAAACTTGAATTGTATTTTACCTGAATAAGGTTATCGAGCTGAACCAATTGCGACTGTCGGTTTCTGACATAAACGGTACTTAAATCGAACGGATCGTCGCGGAAACTGCGGTCGGCTTGCCCGATTACCTCATATTGTTTGCCATTGTAAATGAAATATCCCATTCGCTGTCCGGAGAAGAACAATTGCAAGGTTTCGGCTATGTCGCGGATCGTGACTCCCAAAGTTCTGGCCCGATCGCGGTCAATCTGAATGGTCATTTCAGGCTTGTTAAACTTCAGGTTGAGGTCAACTACCTGAAAAGCCGGATCTGCCTGGGCTTTCTCCATAAATTCAGGCAATACGGTTTTAAGTTTTTCCAATGTAGGCGCCTGAATAATATATTGTACAGGCAATCCGCCGCCTCGTCCAACCTGTATGGTTTGTTCCTGACTAACGATGGCGCGGGCGAAAGTCATTTTTCGGGTTGTTGCGCTGAGCATATTGGCAATTTCCTCCTGGGACCGTTCCCGTTCTCCGGGTGGGGTCAATGTTAAACGGACAAATCCTGAATTGGTGGAAGATCCGCCAAATCCGGGAGATGTCAGACCCATAAAGGATATTTGTTCAGGAATAGTATCTACGATAACAATAAGTTCTTTCATGTACTCGTCCATTTTTTCAAACGAAACACCTTCAGGAGCAGTAACATTGACCATGATGCGGCTTTTGTCTTGCATCGGAGCTAGTTCAGAAGGAATCAATGGCCATAACAAAGCAATAAGGCCAATTGAAATACCCATGACAATAAATGCCAGCCAACGGTGTTTCAAAAATCGTTGCAAAGAACGGCTGTACCTTGAATTTAAAGCGACAAAGAACTTCTCGGTGCGGGCATAAAAGCCACTATGATGATCACTGTGACGAAGCCAGTGGGCGCTCATCATGGGGGTGAGTGTCAGCGAAACGAAAGCCGAAATGATAACAGCTCCGGCCATTACAATGGCAAATTCACGGAATAATTTACCGGTAAAACCCTCCAGAAAGATGATGGGTAGAAAAACGGCTGCCAATGTAACAGTGGTTGAAAGGATGGCAAAGAATATTTCTTTTGAGCCGATCATGGCGGCTTCCATCGGATTCATGCCCTTTTCGATTTTGCTGTATATATTTTCGAGGACCACAATGGCATCGTCAACTACCAGTCCCGTTGCAAGTACAATACTTAAAAGGGTTAAGATATTGATGGTGTAACCAGCCATGTACATCAGGAAAAAAGTTCCGACGAGTGAAATCGGAATGGCAAAAACCGGAATAAGCGTAGTTCTCCATTCGCGCAAAAACAGGAAAATCACCATCACAACCAAAAGGAACGAAATCAGGATTGTTTCCTGAACCTCTGTGATTGCCGTTCGAATGGTGAGCGTTGTGTCGTTCATTATACCGAGTGTGATATCTTCGGGCAAATCTTTTTTGATTTGTTCAAGCCTGACTTTAAGCTCATCAACAATCGCAATGTGATTGGCTCCGGGTTGAGGCGAAAGCGCCAATCCAACCATTTTTATGCCACCCTGGCCGCGCATAATGGTTTTCTCATTTTGGGCGGTCAAAATTGCATTTCCAATATCTTTAAATTTAACCAGCGTCCCTGCCGATTCTTTGATAATCATGTTGTTGAAATCTTCGGCGGTAGTCATCCTTCCCAGTGTACGAACCGAAAGTTCAGTTCCGTAACCTTCAATCCTGCCGGTCGGCAATTCAACGTTTTCACGGTTCAAGGCATCGCGCACATCTAAAGGAGTCAATTTATAGCCTGCCAATTTCAGCGGATCTATATATAATTTTATAGCATACCTTTTTTCACCGTAGATACGGATATCGCTCACCCCGGGTATGGTCTGTAGCCTTTCTTTCAGCACATTGTTGGTCAGTTCCGTCAATTGCAACAAATTGCGTGTGTCGCTTTGTACGGTCATCACGTAAACCGGACTAGAGTCGGCATCCGATTTTACCACGATTGGCGGATCAACATCAGGAGGAAGGCTTCTTCGTGCACGCGATACCCGGTCACGTACATCATTTGCAGCCGCTTCCATAGCAACTCCAATCTGAAATTCAACCGTAATGTTGCTGCTTCCATCGCGTGAAGAGGAAGTGAGGGTCCTGATTCCGGCGATTCCGTTGATGCTTTCTTCCAACGGTTCGGTAATCTGGCTCTCAATAATATCGGCATTGGCTCCGGGATACGAAGTACTCACGGTTACAGTTGGCGGATCGACACTTGGATATTCGCGTACACCCAGAAAGCTGTACCCGATAATCCCGAACAGCACCACCAAAATGGAAAGTACCATTGCCAATACCGGCCGTTTTATAAATATTCCTGAAAAGTTCATTCTAAATGAGTGTTAGTTGGCTGATTCTGAAAACCTAATCCTGAAATGCCTGGGCTTTCGGGTTACTTATTTTCTTTTACCTGTGCTGGCTGACTTTCTGCTTTTTGCTTTTTTACCATGATTGGCGCTCCATTGGTCAACTGTAAAAGTCCGGTGGTAATCAGGCTATCACCGGCAGAAAGGCCCTGAGTGATCTGTATTTCGTAATCAGTTCTGATACCTGTTTTTACCGGTACCGTAACAGCTTTGCCATTTTTGCTTATGAAAACCGAATTACCGTCGATGACAGTAAGTATCGCTTCTGAAGGAATTTTTATTGCTTCAGGAAACCGCTCGAGAATCATATTTACACGCGCAAAGGTTCCGGGATTGAGTAAATTGGCTCTGTTTGAGCACAGTGCCCGTACTTTGAGCGTACGTGTTTCTGCCGTAATGGCCGATTCAACAGCATATACCTTGGCCATAAAAACAGAATCTGAGGCATCAATTCCAAAATTAATATCCAACCCCGGCTGAATAAAACTGCTGTATTTCTCCGGAACGTCAAACTCAATTTTAACCGGATCAAGCTGTTGGATGGTTGCTATCAGCGTGTTGCTTGCTACATAATTTCCAACGCTAACTGCCCGTAATCCAACTTTACCGGTAAAAGGCGCATAAATTTCGGTTTTGGCGATTTGCGATTCAAGCAATTGTTTATCTGCCTGATTGACCAACATTAAGCTTTTTGCGGCATCGTACTCGTCCTGGCTGATTGCTTTTATTTCCAATAATTTGCGTTTCTGAAATTCGTCATTGTTCAACAACATGGCCTGAGCTTCATTCCGTTTTAACTGAGCTTGTAAATCGCTGTCGTTCATCTTGACCAGAAGTTTATTTTTCTGAACGGTGGCGCCTTCTTCAAACAGAATTTTTATGATTCTTCCTGAAATTTCAGGTCGGATTTCTGCTTTCTCATTAGCCAGAATGGTACCTGTGGCAGAAACTGTATTTAGTAGTAATTCGGGCTGAACAACTTTAATTTCAACTGAAACAGGACCTGATTTTCTTCCTGGTGTTCCGGGGCCGGCCTGGTTCTTCTTACTACAGGCAGTAAACCCAAACAGGATGAGCAGATAAAAGCTATAGATTAATAATGATTTTAGAAAAAGCAAATTGGCGTTCCTTAAACTCAAAAATTTGAATTTTGTGGGAGAAGGAACAGGATATAGAAGCCCATTGTGTTGCATATACTTGTTGGTTTGGTTTAAAAATAAATAGATTCGACCATTATTCAATCGAATGGTTTAACTGAATCGCGTAAAGTTCGCAATAATTAGATTTACAATAACGTTCGTTTGACAAAAAGTTTCGATATTTGGTTTATTATTAAACCTCAAGATGGTTCATTCTGTTTGTTAATGAAATATAACAGATTATATTTTTTTATATGATTTCATTTCTTTTAGCTGTTCGTCAGCCTGTTCGAATACTTCTAGTCGTTTTGTATATTTGCTGTATTGCTGCGCTTTCGTTGCTGCCACCGCAGGATTTACCTAAAATACCCCTTTTCCCCGGAGCTGACAAAATCGTACATTTTTTGATGTATCTCGTGTTTTCTCTTTTATCCTGTTGGGCTTTGAGAACCGAAAAGCATTATTACCGGATATTTTTGATTATTCTGGCTACCATTGGCTGGGGTATGCTGATGGAGTTTATACAACTAGCGATGCACGCAGGACGTTCCTTTTCCTGGTATGATATTTTTGCCAACAGCCTTGGAGTTTTTGTTGGTATTCTTTTTTATGTGGTTGCTGCACGGGGGTCTGAAGCCTGAGTAAATTAACCTCATTTATCCAGCACTACTTTATATGTTTTTGAAAGGGTTTGATCTATTTTTATTAGGTACAATCCTGGAGCAAGGTTCTTCATGTTCAAGGTTTCTTCCTGCTGATCGACTAATTTTCTGGAAATCATTTTACCGGTATAGTTATAAACGGTGATCCATGTTCCGGTTTTTGGTTGCTGACCAAATTTCACATATACCTTTTCTTTTGCAGGATTTGGATATATCCTGACATCAGAATTTTCAATCACAGGATCAATCCCGGTTGGAATTTTCACGTCAACCTCGAATTTTGAAGTCGCAACTTTCCCGTTAGAGGTTGCGGTAACTGATATTTCTGATAACCCAATGTTTATTGGTGAAAAGCTCAAAAAAAGATATGAACCTATGATTTTGGTTGTTACGATTTTTGTATTGGTATTTGAGTTGACACTGTATGTAAGTTCATCACCAGGATTATTATCGGCAAATACGGTTCGTAAATCGATAATTTTATCTGACGATCCTTTCTCAACCGATATATTTTGGATAGAGTCTTTCACATATGGAGCAACATCCCCGTTGGTCACTTCAATCGTGATTAGTTCATCAGAACTTAAAGTACCATCAGAAAGTGTTAATATAAATGAATTGTTGCCCAAATTTTGGCTTGTAAAGGTTCCCGATAAAGCAGCTGTGTTTGCAGTTGTTTTAATAAGCTTCAGGAACGATGGCAGATTTTTAATGGAGAAACTGATCGGATCAAGATCAATATCGCTTCCCTCCAAAGTAAAATTGAAAGATTCATCTTTATGAACTTTGAACGATTTGGATGAGGTATAAACAGGGGCATTATTCACTCGTTTTACTGTAATAACGACCTGATCAGAAATTGAATTTAAAGTTCCGTCGCTGACAACCAAAGAAAAAGTGAAATTAGTATTTCCGGCTACAGGAGGTGCAGTAAATATTGGTTTTCCGGAAGTGGAAGAACTGAGGATTATTCCCGATGGCGCTGTCCAGCGATAGGTTACCACATCTCCGTTCGGGTCTTTTGATGACGTTCCGTCAAGTGTCACGATGCTTCCTTGTGTAACATATTGGTCTGATCCGGCGTTAGCAACCGGAGCGGCATTGTCCTGCCTGACGGTAATCACCACCTGATCTGGAGTAGAATTTAATTTTCCATCGTTTACTGTAAGAGTAAATGTGAATTTTGAATTGACCGAAACATCAGGAGTGGTAAAACTTGGTTTTGCAGAGGTTGCAGAACTTAGAATGATTCCTGCAGGAGCCGTCCATAAATAAGTTATTTGATCATTTTCAGGATCAAATGATTGTGTTCCATCTAAGGTGAAAATATTGTTTTCACTTACCGATTGATCAGTTCCGGCGTAGGCAAAGGGCGCTTTGTTGACCTGTTTCACAGTAACTTTAACCTCATCGGCATACGAATCTGTCTTTCCGTCATTCACGGTGAGTATAAATGTATAGGTTATGTCGGTTTGAACTTCAGGTGCGGTGAATGTGGGTTTTGAAGTACTTAACGAATTGAGAGTAATTCCGTTTGGTGCAGTCCAATGGTAAGTAAGTGCATCGTTGTCAGGATCGGATGAAAATGATCCATCAAGTGATGTAATGGACCCTTCATTGATCTCCTTGTCGGAACCTGCATTGGCCAGTGGTCTTTTATTATCGCCCCGTACTGTAATAACTACATAGTCAGGCAAAGAAGTATGGTTACTGTCACTAACTGTAAGCTTAAATGTAAAATCGGTATCAGAACCAACATTGGGAGTAAAAAATGCCGGATTCATTACTGAATTGGAACTCAGGTTAATGCCGGTTGGAGCTGTCCATAAATAAGTTAATTCATCATTTTCAGGGTCAAACGATTGTGATCCGTTTAATGTAAAAATACTGTTTTTGCCTGCCGACTGATCAGTGCCAGCATTTGCAAAAGGTGTTTTGTTGGCTTGTTTCACGGTAATTTTTACATCATCGGTAAATGAATCAATCTTTCCGTCATTCACCTTGAGCGTGAATGTATAAATTTGGTTGCTTTGAACTTCAGGAGCGGTGAATGTCGGTTTTGAGGCACTTGAAGAATTAAGAATAATTCCGTTTGGAGCTGTCCATAAATAGGTGAGCACATCGTTGTCAGCATCGGAAGATCCGGTCCCATCAAGGGATGTAACTGTACCCTCATCTACCGTCTGGTCGATACCAGCGTTGGCAACAGGTTTTATGTTGGCATTTTTTACCGTGATAATTACATAGTCGGGCAACGAAGCAATTTTGCCATCGTTGACAGTAAGTTTAAATGTATAATTGGTATCTGAATCAACATTTGGTGTGAAAAATACAGGCTTCATCACTGAATTGGAACTCAGGTTAATTCCTGCCGGTGGTGTCCATAAATAAGAAATTTCATCATTATCCTTGTCAAATGATTCCGATCCATTCAAGGTTACTAAGGTAAATTCATCAATTGAATAATCAGTTCCGGCATTAGCCACCGGAGGTGTGTTTACTTGTTTAATGATTACGGTAACCTGATCAGCGACGGAATTGCCCACTCCATTATTTACTGTCAATGTGAAGGTATATGGCGAATCTTGCGCTATTTCCGGAGCTTTAAAACTGGGTTTTTGATCGGTATCTGAACTTAAAATAATTCCTGATGGCGGAGTCCATTGATAAGTCAAGGTACCTCCTTTCGGATCGGAAGACGCGGAAGCATCCAGCGAAACAATCGAACCTTCATCGGATGAAAAATCGGTACCTGCGTCAGCTATTGGAATCCGGTAAGTAAGTACCCTTACGACTACTTGGTCTTCGGGTGAATCCAGCTCGCCATCTTTCACTTTCAACTTAAATAAATAATCCGTGTCTGCCGTAACATTGGGCGATTGAAACTCGGGATTTGCACTGTTTGGATTGGACAAAACAATACCTGAAGGGAAAATCCAATGGTAAGTCAACAGGTCGGCATCCGGATCTGAAGATAAAGTACCATTTAATCGAATCAGTTGGTTCTGGGCAACAATTTGATCGGGCCCGGCGTTGGCAATAGGTGCTTTATTTATTTGTTTAACCTGAATCAATACCTGATCAGTTATCGAATGAACAGTTCCATCGTTCACAATCAGCGAAAAGTTAAGGATAGTGTCATGGGCAACTTCAGGAGCTAAAAATGTGGGTTTTATATCACTTGTTGAGCTGAGAATGATTCCCGTAGGAGCAGTCCAAATGTAATCCAGAGAATCACTATCCGGATCACTGGATGCGCTTCCATCCAGTGTAACCAATATTCCTTCATCAACTGATTGATCTGTCCCAGCGTTGGATGTTGGTGCTTTATTTCCTTGTTTGACAGTCACCGTTACCTGATCAGAGGGTGATTCCAGAATTCCGTCTCGTACTACCAATGTAAAAGTAAAGTCCGTATTTACAGATACTTCTGGAGCCGTAAAAGTTGGTTTCTGAATATTGTTTGCACTTAAAGTGATTTCAGCCGGAGCCGTCCATAAATAAGTCAATGCGTCATTGTCCGGATCTGTTGAATTGGATCCATCAAGGGTAAATAAACTATTTTCATTAACACTCTGATCAATTCCTGCATCGGCTGTTGGCGCTTTATTCACTTGTTTAACCGTAATGACGACCTGATCAGTGGTGGAGTTGAGACCGCCATCGTTTACGATGAGCGAGAATAGGTATTCCGTGTCAGCAGTAACTTCAGGTGCAATAAAAGTAGGTTTATCATCCGTACTTGAACTTAGCAAAATTCCTTCAGGCGCAGTCCATTTTAATGTGATCGGGTTACCATCCGGATCTGACGACAGACTACCATCTAATGTCACCAAAGATGTCTCATTGACAAATAGATCAACACCAGCATTTGCCGTTGGTTTGGCATTGATCACTATGTTTGCCGATGCCTGTGAGATACATCCTGATGCATTGGTCACGGTGAAAGTATAGGTTCCTGCCGGGAGTAACGATAGGATTGTACTGGTACCTGTTCCTGAAGAAGCAATAGCACCGGGCGATCTGGTTATTGTCCATGTCCCGGTTGCAGGCAATCCGGTTAAAACTACACTTCCAGTTGTTATAGTTAACGTCGGTTGGGTGATTATCCCGACGATCGGAGTGTCAGGTGTTGCAGCTTGAGTGTTGATTACCACACTAGCCGATGCCGGAGAAATACATCCTGAGGCATTGGTCACGGTAAAGGTATAGGT
>Ga0209417_1003955_pt1 | contig 18689 bp, 11 predicted proteins | sample RifGroF2_FD_184002 | JGI IMG/M metagenome (GOLD analysis project Ga0209417, IMG submission 184002) | Groundwater microbial communities from Rifle, Colorado, USA - Groundwater F2 (SPAdes) (version 2) | ecosystem: Environmental > Aquatic > Deep subsurface > Groundwater | place: Rifle, Colorado... | reverse complement strand
TGCTTTAAAATATTTTCGTTTCGCTCAAAATCTTCTTTCTCATGATAATTTGGAATACGCCAAAGTTCTGGATAGTCTTGCCATATTTTATTTAAGGGCGGATAATCATCAGATTGCCATAGGATATATGAAAGAATCTCTTGCAATTAAAGAAAAAACAGGTAATGAAAGAGAATTATCTATAACAGAATTGTTATTCGGCAGGTATTTATCAAGTATTGAAAGTTATGAAGAAGCTAAAAACCATCTTTTAAACGGGTTAAAGACGGTTGAGAGTTTAAATGATTTTTATACGGCAGCAAGAATTCAAAGTGAGCTTGGAAAAATTCATTTTGAATTAGGTGATTATGATAATGCTGAAAAATATTGTCTTAAATCTTTAGAAACATCAGAAAAATTAAAGCTTGATATAATTTCTGCTTTTTCTTCATGCGTACTTGCAAATATACAAGTTCAAAAAATGAAACCCGACAAAGCTTTTGCAATTCTTGAAAAAATTGAACCAGTTTTCATAAATATTTCATCTCCTCGAGGTTATGGATTTGCGAAACAGATAAAAGCCCAGATTTTTATGCTTATGGATCAAACAAAAGGCGCCTTAGAGTGTCTTCATGAAGCTGTGGATCTTTTTAAAGAAGCGGAAATTAATTCCGAAGTGGCAATATGTTATTATGAACTCGGAAAAATATATAAAAAATGTTTTGATTTTCCGATGGCTTCGTCAAGTTTGATGGAAGCAATGAATATTGCTAAAGCAAACAGGCTTTATGTTTTAAGCAAAAAAATTGAAGATCTTTTATTCGAGGTTGATGAAGAAGAATGGAAAAATGTAGTTAATAAAACCGCTAAAAAAGAAGAAGTGTTCTCTGACGGTAAGTCATTCCTTGATACCCTTGCGTTAATTGGTGATATAACACGGACAGGCAGTGGAAACAGAGATCCTTTCCTTGCTTTATTAAAGATAGGACGATCTATTGCGGCTGAAACAGACATAGTTAAGCTTCTTGAAATTATTACGGAAGAAACTCAAAGAGCTCTTTCTTCCGATAGATGCACTCTTTTCTTGCTTGATAGAGATACAAACGAGTTGTGGTCAAAGGTTGCGCTCGGTATGGGCAAAAAAGAAATTAGATTTCCCGCAAATATGGGGCTTGCGGGTCACGTTGCGACAACCGGAGAAACAATTAACATTAAAGATGCGTATAATGATCATAGATTTAACAAGGAAATTGATAAAAAAACAGGCTATAAAACAAAAACAATCCTTTGTATGCCGATGAGAAATCTTAATCATGAAATTGTAGGCGTATTTCAGGTATTAAATAAGTTTGGGAATGAACATTTTTCTACAGAAGATGAAGATTTGCTTATTGCAATCGGTTCAAATACAGGTATTGCGCTTGAAAATGCGCGACTTTTCAAAAAACAGCAAATAATGTATGAAGATCAAAAGCGTTCTTTTGTAAGCTTTATTGATACATTAGCGGCAACAATCGATGCTAAAGACAAAATAACAGCCGGTCATTCAAAGAGAGTGTCCGCTTATACTCTTTCTATTGTTGAACAGCTTAATCTTGCTCAGGAACATGTTGAAGCTATTGAACATGCGGCTCTCCTTCACGATTTTGGCAAGATAGGCATTAGAGACAGCGTGCTTTGTAAAGAAGGAAAGCTTACTGATGAAGAATATAAGCATATTCAGGAACACGTTGAAATTACTTATGAAATCTTGCAAAAAATGTATTTTATGGAGAATTTTAAAGATGTACCTGAAATAGCGGCTTCTCACCATGAAAAATATAACGGAACAGGGTATTTTAGAAAATTATCAGGTGAAGCTATTCCTATCGGCGGAAGAGTTCTTGCTGTTTCCGATGTTTTTGACGCTATAACTTCAAAACGTCATTATCGTGACAGAATGCCGTTTTTGAAAGTTTTAAGTATTATAAAACAGGATTCCGGTTCTCATTTTGATGACAAGATAGTAAACATATTTTTTAATTTAAGATTAGATAAAATATTTGGTATACTTTTTTCTCGTGAAGAATATGAAGAACATTATGATGTTGGTGATCAGCTTAAAGTGTTTACGGATAGTTCTCTTGAAGAATTTCATCAAATTATGCTAAAGGACGAAGCAGATAGAACAGATAGAGAAAAAGAGCTTTTTAATATTTTCGATCAGCTTTATAATCAAAAATAAGTTTAAATTTTATAATAATTTAATTTGCACTGTCATTGCGAGGCTTAAAACACCTATGAAAAACTTTTATTTGACTACCGAAGCAATCTACCCATTTGAGAATAAATCTTATTTGTTGAATAGATTGCCGCGTCGCCTCTTCGAGTCTCCTCGCAATGACACAGATAAATTTTTTACTCTTGCCAAAATCTTTAGTATAGTTATTTTTACAATTTTATTTTTGAATAATGCTGCTTTTGCGGCGAACTCGGAAATTATATATGATAATTGCTCTGTAATTAAAGTTTCTGGAGTGAAAACCGGTTATTTTTGCTCTGTCCAGAGGAAAAAAACAGAAAATGGAAAGAAATATATAATTACTGACAAGCATTTTGAACAAAAAATCAAGCGTTTAAATAATACAGTTCAAATAATTCAGGATACAAATTATGTTGAAGAAGAATCAGGCAAACCGGTTTCTTTTTCTATGAAGTCAGACAGCTCGGGAGAAAAAACAAAAATATCAGGAAAATATACTACTGCTGATGAAATGGCTGTTGATTTTGATATAAATGGTGTTAAAACTTCTAAAAACATTAAATTCAAGGAAAAAATTCTTTTTCCATACGCTATAGACAATCTTTACAAGTATCCAAACAGTAAGAGTATTAATTATGCGACGATTGAGCCGAGTATTGACCTTAGAACCATAAAAATAAAAACTGAAAAACAGGGACAGGAAAATCTTAGCGCTGACGGATTAAATCATAATTATACTAAATACAAGGTTTCAATAAATATTATTCCCGGAATCGCCTGTTATGAATGGAGAGATAAGAACGGGCAGGTTGTAAAAGAAACGACCTCGTTATTTAAAATGGAACAAATTCGGGCAAGCAAAAATGAAATTATGAATATTTCCGGCGATTACGACATGTTTTCCGGCGGATTAATACGTGTAGATAAATCAATAACTGACCCCGATTCTGTAGATCAAATAAATTATAAAATAACAACGGCGGGGATTTCGAGTACCAATCTTTTTTTACAGGATGAAAGACAAAAAAGCACTCAATTAAAAAATGGTGTAATTTATTTAAAAATTAACACTGTAAAACCGGAAACTTCAAGTTGTCCTTATCCGTTTGAAGCCAAAGGATTTGAGGAATTTTTAAAGTCAGGACCTTTTATCATGCCGGACAGTGATAAAATTTCTGCTGTAGCTAGCGTTCTAAGTGCGGGCGAGGCAGATGCTTATGTTATTTCTAAAAAAATGGAAGCATGGGTTTTTAATAATATAAACAACAAAAATTATTCGCTCGACTTTGCGAATGCAATACAGACGCTTGAGACTAAGAGCGGGGATTGTACGGAACACGCTGTTTTGCTGGCTTCATTGTTAAGGGCGGCGGGTATTCCGTCAAAAGTTGTGGTAGGACTTATTTATACAGATAATCCCAAGCCTGTCTTCGGTTATCACATGTGGACTAAGGCTTATACAGGCAGTAAATGGGTTGATTTAGATGCAACTTCGCCGTATAAAAACTTTGTTCCTACGCATATAGCAATGGCTGAAACACCTCTTAATAACCTTTCTGACAGAGCCGATCTGTTAATTAACGTTTTGAAAAGTTTTTCCGGTATTAAAATAGAAATTTTAAACGCTGATAAACCTGTGATTTCAAAATTAAATGACGGGATGTTAAAAATAAGTTTCGGGAATGCAGCCGAGAATAATTCTTTAACCATAAAAACTATTAACAATAAATTAACAGCAAACGGTGCAGATGATTCCGGCATAAAAAACATTTCTTTAAGCGGATTTGATGAAAAAGATTATGTAAGAAGTGCTTTTTACAGTTTTATTAAAGGTGATGTCCAGAAATCTTTGAATGATTTCAATACTTTTTACAATTCTATTTCAGCTGGCGATGATTTTTCTTATATGAGATTGGGTTTAAAATTATCAGGTCTTGGGTTTTTCAACCTTGCTTCCAAGTCTTTTGATAATGTAAAAGACAAAGATATATGGAAATTACAGATTGACAGCACTAAAAATATTTATTTTCCCAAGAAAAAGCTTTCCCCAGTAGATGAATTGCTTATTGGCGACGCTTTAAGCAAAATTAAATTCCAAAATCTTCCTGAAACAGGTGTTAATTTAATCAATAAAAACAAAAATAAGTTTCAAAATAATGATTATGCGCATTATTTGCTAGCAAAAGCTTATCTTGCAGAAAATAAGCCTGATTTTGCACAAAACGAACTTAAAAAAGCAATAAAAATAAATTCTGAAAACTTAACTTACAGAATGGAACAAGCAAAAATTTATGTTCAGAGAAACAGTTATAAATCTGCCGAAAGAGAATTAAGTCTTGTTAAAGAAATAGCCGAGAAAAAGGAAATAAAGGACAAAGCTTTCTGGCAGGATTTTAATGAGCAAATTTACTGGCTTAAGTTTAAGACAGAGAGAAAAAATCCTTTAAAAAGCAAATATTATAAAGCTAAATATTATGAAATAAAAAACGAATACAATATTGCTCTCGAGCTTCTGAACGGTATTTTAGCAGGAAATACCGATAAAACCCTTATTCTTGAAACAATGGGAAATATTTATCTAAAGCAAGATCAGTTTGAAAAAGCAAAACAAAGTTTCCAGAAAGTGCTTGCTATTGATGGAAAGAATGTTCCTGCTCTTACAGGCTTAGGCAAAATATATTTTTCTGAAGGAAATAATAAAGCTGCTCTTGAAAAATACAAAAAAGCTCTTGAATTTGATTCCGGTAACAGTGAATTAAAGCTTAATGCCGCTGAAATTTATGAAATTTTAGGACAGGAAGAAGAAGCTTACAATTATTATAAAGAAGTTTTACAAGATGTTTCTTTAGATTTGGCGGCTAATTATAACATTGGAATGATGTATTTACGCTCAGGTGATGTTGATGAGGCTGAAAAATTTCTTAAAAAAGCACTTTCTTCTGATCCCATGCATTCTTTAATTTGGATTGATATTGCAGGAATTGAGATTACAAGAGGAAATTATTCTGTTGCGGAAAATTATTTAAAGCCTGTTAGTTATATGGACGAAAAAAATGCTTATTATTACTACTATTCCGGCTTAATTAGCAAAGCACAGGGTAATTTAGATGCGGCAAAAGAAAATTTTGACAGAGCTATAGAGTTAAACCCAGATTTTGACGATGCCAATCGGGCTTTGAAAAGGTTATAAAATTTCGGTAAAGGCATAAACATGATTGATTACTTTGTCATCCTGAACTGGCTGCAAAACAAGGCAGAGCCGTAGTTTTATGCCCCTACCTGGTGTTTCAGGATCTATCTAATGAATAGATGCTGAATTTATTTCAGCATGACATTTTTCTGTATCTTTAATATGAAAGATCTTCCGTAAATTCGGGTTCGTCTTCGAGTTCTGCAAAGCTGCTGTCGTATTCCGGATCAAACTCATCCGGCAAAAATTCATCAGAAGGCCATACAGTGTTTTTATTATATGTAGTGTTCATAAGATTTTCACTAAGGCTTAAATCAGAACCTGTTAAATCAGTTCCGCAAATGTTTGCTCCGTTAAATTCGGCGGCGGTAAAATCGCAACTTATTAATGAAGCACTTGTAAAGATTGATCCTTCAAGAATTGTGTCTGAAAAATTGCAATCAGTTATTATTGCATGAGAAAAATTAACCGTACTTAAGTCACTTCCGTTAAAACTCACATCATTTAATTCGGCATCACTAATATCAGAGCCGGACAAGTCAACTTTATCAAAATTTGCTCCGTTTATGACAGATTCTTTTAGGTCTATTTCGGTTAAATCAAGGATTTCTTCATCATAAGAGCGGCTTTCATTAAATTTTTCAAACAAACCAGCTCTTAAAAGTTTTAAAAGTTCATCTTTGTTTGTTAGGTTACCCATAAAAAATTTCCTCGTATAAAATGATTACAAATTGAATAATTAAATTATTTTTAACTGCATAGCCAGAAGAACCGCCTGTGTTCGATTAGATACGTTTAATTTTTTAAAAATATTGTTCAAATGAGTTTTAATTGTAACTTCTCTTACAAAGAGTTTTTCGGCGATTTCCTGATTGTTTGATCCTTGTGCTACGAGTGATAAAACCTCTATTTCTCTGGTTGTAAGAGTGTCAATAGGATCATCTGAAGCAAAAGATAGACTTGCAGGAATAGTTTGATTGTTTTCTGTTTTCCAATTTGAGCGTCTAAGTAAGGCTTCAATGCGGGCAAGAAGATTTGGAAGAGTAAAAGGTTTTATGATGTAATCATCCGCGCCGAATTTTAAACCTGATATTTGTTGTTGTTCTTTATCTTGAGCAGTCAGCATTATTATCGGGATTGCTTTCCTGTTATTGTTTTCTCTTATAGCTTTTAAAGTTGTCCATCCGTCCATATTCGGCATCATGACATCAAGAAGTATCAAATCAAATTGATTTTCATGATTTCCAAGAACTTTTAATGCTTGAATACCGTCTGTTGCAACTGTTATGTCATAACCATAAGTTGGAAGCACATCTTTTAAGTATTTCGGGTTGTCATCAACAAGAAGTATTTTAGCAATAGAGGACATTTAATTTAATCCCATTTTCTTTAAAACGCAGAGAACGCAATAATTTTATTATAACAATATTTTTTGAGAATAAAAGTGTTAAGGATTAAATATTTTAAAATTAAAATCTATACAATGCCGTCTTTTAAAGCTTTTATCGCAGCTTGAGTTCTGTCCTCAACAGATAATTTTTGTAAAATATTGCACACATGGGCTTTTGTTGTATGAATACTTACAATAAGTTTTTCAGAAATTTCCTGATTGCTGTACCCGTCCACAATAAGTCTTAAAACATCAAGTTCTCTGTCTGTAAGCTGAATTCTTTCTTTATTTCCATCCAAATCTTCCGATAATTTTGATGTTTTATTTTTTGTAATAGTTTTTAATATTGTATTTGCAACTGCGGGATCGAGCCATGCGGCGCCTTCATTGACATCTTCGATAACATGAATTAATTTGTCAGGTTCGATATCTTTCATGCAATAAGCGTTTGCTCCCGCCGAAAGTGCGTCCCAAACCTCACTTTCATTTTTGTGAGAAGTTAAAACCAAAACTTTTATTGTTTCGTCAAAACTTTTTATTTGTCTTGTAGCTTCTATACCGTTAATTCCGGGTAAGCCAAGATCCATGATAACCAGGTCAGGTTTGAATTCTATTACGGATTCGATGCATCTTTCACCGTTTTCTGCTTCATAAACTTCGCCAAAGCTGTCATGCGCTTCAAGTGCGGTTTTGAGCCCAAATCTTGTTAAAGCATGGTCTTCTACAATAAGAATGTTTATTCTGTTAGTTTTAATCACAAAATCTGCCTTTGATTTTCAACGTTTTATTATTATATAAAAATATTTTATTATTTACTATCAATTTTTTAATTCAGCAGTTTTATATTGATAAGTAAAAAAATTAATAGTAAAAATAAAGGGTAAAATAATTATGATTAATCTGTCGAATGTGTTGAATCTTCCGATAAAACAGAATTATAATGTTAAAAATAAACAAGAAAACACTAGTTTGACAGGTTGTTCTAAAAATAACGTTTCTCCAACTCTGGTTTTGCCAAATGTTCAACATTTAAAGGCAAATTATCTTACTTTTGGGGTGAATTTAAAACATAAAACAGAAGCTCCATTTGAATTTCCGCCTTTTGTATCAAATATGCTTTCGGAAGAAGAATTTTCAAATCAATTAAGATTTAAACCTTATGAAAAAACAGCTGATTTTATTGCTCAAAACTGTTTTAAAGGTGATAATACACTGCTGGCTCATGCACAAGGGGCTATGCCTGATTTAGTTGCAAATGATTTTGTTGGCATGCTGGCTAAAGGTAAATTTAAAAATTTAGGAATGACAAAAGAAAACACTGAAGTTTATTATGTTGATAGCGAAATGGCGTTAGAAAATGTTAATGTAAATTTAAATGAAAGAGTAAACGAAAGAATAGAAAAAGAAAGTAAAAAAGAAGGTGAAAAAGTCAATATTGAAACTATTATAGAAGAAGAAAAACAAAAACCAGATCAGGCTATTCAAAAAATTCAAAAGTTCTGGCATAAAAAAGCAGAAATAGAAAAGAAAACTGTTGTAGTATTTGTTTCTGATCCTACCATCATGACTTTTAAGCCAAGTTCTCCTAACATAAAGACAGTATCTTTTGCTCCATTACAACAGGAAATGTCTGATGATCCGAAACAACAAAGCAGTCCGTTTTCTCCGCAAGTAGAAAAATTATTAAGCATTGATCCTTCAATTAGCATGCTTGCATTGCCTTGTCCTGGCGCGCCTGAAACTAAAAGCTTCTTGAAAGCAAATAAAGATGCTTTAATTTATCCGGGTCTTCCTCCTGGATTAATTGTTTCTGATAAAGCAATAGATAAAGCAGTTAATATGACAAAAGAAAAATCCGGCAGTTATCCGGGTAAAGCGATCAATTTTATTTTTGATGCAACTCCTGCTGCGCTTATGAAAAAACATCTTAAAAAAGATGCTCAATATACTGTGATTACTCCTAAAAACCTCGATAAAGCTGTTTCAGCTTATCCTGAGTTGTTCGAAGAACCTAAAGAATCAAAACCTTATAGTCTTATTCTTGATACAAAACTCAAATTGAAAGATATTGGCGGTATAGAGTATATGGGAGATTTTGTAAGAGAATCTATAATTAATAAAGTAGGACCAAGAAAAACGCAGGATGCTCCGCCTAACAGTGTTATAATTTCAGGAGATCCGGGTTCAGGAAAAACGTTCCTTGCAAAAGCTATTGCAGGAGAGGCAAATTCTCCTTTTATCGCAACATCTGCGTTGAAACTTTTAGGCGGACAAGTTCCTCCAAGTGAAATTTTTGATTATGCAAAATCAGTAGCAAAAGACAGTGATAATAAAACAGCTTTCTTGTACATTGATGATTTTGATATTTTGGCGGCTGATCCTAAATCAAAAAGCGAGATAGATATTTATCGTTCAGAAATTTTTGATGAAATAAAGAAAATTGACAATAAAAACAGTGATGTAAATGTTGTTGTTTTAGCTTCAAGCGAAGATGCTAAAATTCATCAGGATGAATTTAGTAAAAAAGGTGTGTTTGATAATAAAATTCAGACTCCGGATACGGTTACAAGTAAGCATGCCAGAATTTCTACCATAAAATTGTTTTCAAAAGATTTAAAATTTGAAAATGAAGAAAGTAAAGAAAAAATCATTCAAGAAACGGCAAAGGTTACTGAAGGCGCAAGCGGAGCCGAATTAAAAACAATAATACATAAAGCAGGCACAATTGCAGAGAGAAGAAAAGAAGATAAAAATCTTACAATAAATGATGTTTATTCATCATTGCTTGAACTTGAAGCAGGTCCTGTAACACAATCAGAAGAACCTGACTGGGATAAAGAAGGAACTATAAAACACGAATTAGCGCATGCTGTTACTGCTCAAACATTATTTAATATGTCAAAAGATGTATGGAAAAGACCTAATGAAGTTAGTTTTATAACATTTGATCCAAGGGGAAATTTTGCAGGAATGGTAAGTTTCCTTAAAGGTGAAAACGGTATGCATACTTTTGATTCTGTAATTGCTGAAATGGCTTGTGGATTAGGTTCAATTTATGCTGAAAAAATGCTTTTTAAAGGAAGACACACACATGGTCCCGGAAATGATATTGAGCAAACTAATACATTAGCAAATGTAGCGGTTAAGAAACTTGGTTTGGGACATTATACTAAATTTCAAACCAGTCCATCATTGGTTGAAGAAAATAATAAAGACGTTACTTTATTGATGGATACTGCTTCAAAAGTTGCTGAAATGGTAATTGATTTTAATAAAGGCTTCATAAATGAATATGGAGATGAATGTTTCGATAAACTGGGGAAAGGCGGCAACACAATGTCTGCTGAAGTCTTTAAAGATAGATATAATCAATGGCTTGATAAAGATGACAGAAGAGAAAAATTAAAGCTTGTGGAAGCAAAAATAGAAATTTTAACAGACACAGCAAGAGACAAAGGTAAATTTATCAATAATGATAAACAATTAACCCAAATGGCGCAGGCTAAATTAAGAAAAGAAGCCGCTGCAAGTTCTAAATAAGCATAGAATAATAAATAAAAAAGAGGGAAGGTTTTAAAACCTTCCCTCTTTTTATACAATGACAATATGATTATTGTTGAGCTCTTTTAACGTCTTTTAAGCTTAATCCGATTCGTCTTTCTTGAGGAGAGAATCTTTTGATTAATACTTCGACTTCTTGACCTACAGAAAGCTCTTCAAAAGGATTTATGTGGGAATCAGACATTTCTGCTACGGGAAGAAGCGCTTCAACGCCCGGATAAATATTAACAAAAGCGCCAAAAGTGGTTATTTTATTGACTGTGCCTTTGATAATCTGACCTTCCTGAAATTCTCCTTCAACGGAAACCCAGGGATTTTCTTCCATTCTTTTAAGACTCAAGCTTATTCTGTTTAAATCGGTGTCAATGTTAAGGATTTTAACCTGAACTTTTTGACCGAAAGAAAGAATATCTGAAGGGTGTTTGATTCTTTGCCATGAAATTTCGGAAATAGGAAGAAGTCCGTCTATGCCCATGATATCAATAAATGCGCCAAAATCAGCTATTCTTACTACTTCGCCTTCTACAATTTGATCAACTTCAAGGTTTGCAACGATGCTGCCGGCTATTCTTTTTCTTTCTTCAGCAAGAGCAAGTCTTTCACTAAGAATAAGTTTGTTTTTCTTCGCGTCAGATTCAAGAATTTTAACCTGTAATTCCTGATTGACAAGACCTTCGTGAGGAGTGCCTGTTCTTAACTGACTGGCGGGAATGAAGCCTCTTAGTTCTTGAACTTCAACAATTACACCGCCTTTAACAAGAGAAATAACTTTAGCTGTTATTGTTTCTTCATTTTGACGTAATTCATTGAGTTTATCCCAATTTTTAGCGTAATGAACTCTTCTTAAAGAGACCATTATTTGACCTTCTTCATTTTCTTCTTTTACAATATAAAATTCTTTCTCATCGCCTACGGAAACAATATCTTCGGGGCTTGAAAAAGGAACGTTAGAAAGTTCTTTGAGGGGAAGAAAAGCTTCTGTTTTGCTTCCTATATCAACAAAAATACCGCCTTTGTCAACTTTTATAATTGTACCCTTAACAACATCAGCTACTTTAAAATTATAATCAAATGATTGATTTAATAGTCTTTCGAATTCACTGATTAACACTTCTGTTTGTCTTTCTTTAACTGCTTCGCTCACGAATTTAATTCTCCTATTCTTTTAATTACATCTGTTATTACATATTCCGGGGTGGAAGCTCCTGCTGTAACCCCAATTTTTTGTGCTTTATTAATACTATCTTTATAATTTTCAAGTTCTTCGCTTGTTTCTATAAGTATGGTTTTTTTTATTGGTTTAATAATTTCCGCAAGATGAGTTGTATTGGCGCTGGATTTACTGCCGACTACTATCATAAGTTCAACTTCTCTTGCAAGGGCTTTTGCGGATTGTTGCCTCTTGAAAGTCGCTGAACATATAGTGTTATAAACTTTTAATTCTTTAGAATGCTCTGCAATAATAGGTAAAATCTCTTTGAAGTTTTCTATAAGTTGCGTTGTCTGGATAACAACGCCGATTTTTTTAGATTCTTTGATTTCCGGCAAAAATTTTGCGGCTTCTTCTTTTGAAGAAATAACCAGTGCTTCGCTTTCCATATATAAGTCCGCATGGGCTTTAATGGCTATAACTTCGGGGTGATCCGCTTTTCCTATTATAATTACGCGATAGCCATCTTTTGCAAGGTCTTTTGCCTTGTCTTGAACTCTTTTTACGTCGGGACAGGTGGCGTCAATAATCTTACAGCCTTTTGATTCAAGATTTTGAATAGTTTGAGGGGTTACGCCATGAGTTCTTATAATACAAATACCGTCAATTTTTTCAGGTATTTCTTGGATAGTTTCTATCCCAAGCCTGTTAAGCTCCTCTATCACCTGATTATTATGAATTAATTGTCCTAAAATATAGACAGGCACATCTGGATTGTCTTTTTTGATTTTTATTGATAAGTCTACTGCCCTTTGAACACCATAACAAAAACCGGCATGTCGGGCTAATTTTATATCTTTTAATGTTGAAATCAGTTTAAGTTCACTTCCAATCAGAGAGATTTAAAGTTAACGGGTAAAAATAACCGCTTCACCTTAGTAATAGTTTTATATCATGTAAAAGATTAAATTCAAGTGGGGTCTTTTTCTGCCCCTTGTCACCCTGAACTTGATTCAGGGTCTGTCTAGATAGCAATCTAAAGCTTTAATTCCAAATTAGAAAGATGCTGAAACAAGTTCAGCATGACATAATGATATAATATTTTTTGAAAGATAAAATTTTTAAAGGTTAATCTATGAATTATAAAAGATTTTTAATAATTATTTTTAGTTTTTTAGCTGTTTTTTGCTTTAATACAGGTTATTCTCTCGCTGAAGCGGCTCATAATCTCACTATTATTCATACAAATGACGTTCATGGTCGTCTTAAGCCTGTTGATTATGATAATAAACAGGATGTTGGAGGATTTGCGGCGCGGGCAAAATTGATTAAAAAAATTAAATCTCAAAATAAAAACGTTTTAGTTCTTGATGCGGGAGATATCGCGCAGGGAACTTTGTTTTTCAAGTTTTTTGATGGTGTTCCTGATATGAAACTTATGTCAGAAGTAGGTTATGATGCCGCGGAATTAGGAAATCACGAATTTGACAAAGGAATTTCCGGCGTTGAAAAAATAGTTGAATCGGCAAAATTTCCGTTTTTATGTGCAAATATCAGGTTTTTAAATGATTCTGAACTTCAGAAGAAAGTAAAGCCTTATATTATAAAAGATTACAACGGATTTAAAGTGGCGATTATAGGGATTATAGCTAATGATCTAAAAACGCTTATCAGTAGTTCTCAGAATCTGGAAGTTTTAGATTCTGTTGAAATCACAAAAAATATTGTAAAAGAAATTAATTCAAAAGTTGATTTAATCGTTGTTCTCTCGCATTCAGGATTTGAAGAGGATATAAAAATCGCAAAAGCCGTTCCCGAAATAAATGTTATAGTCGGCGGACACAGCCATACGTTCTTAAAAAAGCCTTATCAGGTTTTTCATGGCAAAACTTCAACGTTAATAGTTCAAGACGGTGAATTTGGAATAAATCTCGGGGATTTAGACTTGAAATTTGAAAATAAAAATATTGAAAAATATAATTACAACTCGATTCTTGTTGATGGAACGGATAAAGACCGCTTTTTTGAAAAAAAAATAGCAAAACTTTATCGAAAAATTTATTTACAGTCGAATCAAAAAATCGGCGAAATAAAAGTTTCTTTTGAAGGCGAACCGAGTACAAGAAAACAACTTAATAAATACGGCGCGCTCATAAATCATTCAATAAAAGAAAAATGCCCCGAAGCTGAAATAGTTTTTCTTAACGGCGGCGGCATAAGAAGCAAAAAACCGTGGAAAGCAGGCGATATAAATCTGGCGGATGTATTTGAAGTTTATCCCTTTGAAAATTTAATAGTTGTTGCAGATGTTAAAGGAAGTGATCTTAAATCTGTTCTGGAAACCAGTTCCCGCTACTTTCCCGAATCAAATGCGGGGCTTCTTCAATCTTTAGGGTTGGAATATGATGTGAATATGAAAGAAGCTTCTCAAATTCTTTCAGAAGACGGATTAAAAATAATAAAAGAGGGAAATAAGGTTTCAAATATTAAAATTAACGGGAAACCTCTGGAAAATGATAAATATTATAAAATTGCAATGAATGATTTTATATTTAACGGCGGAAATTGTTATTCTCAGTTTAAAAACGCAAAAAATGTAAAGAAAACAAACATATTTGTTCAAAATGCAATAATTGATTATATTAAAAAAAATTCTCCCGTTTCTGTTGAAGTGGAAGATAAGATTAATTTATACTAAACTTGTTATTATGTCATTCCGAACTGGCTGCAAAACAAGGCGAACTTGAGAGTCGTAGTTTTATGCCCCTACCTGGTGATTCGGAATCTGTCCAATTAATAGACCCTGAAACAAGTTCAGGGTGACAGGGGAACTTTTATGAAAAATATATTAAAATCACATGTTTTATTTTTTATAGTGGGATTGGGTTTGTTGTTTTTTACAGTGGTTAAAAATCCCGATTTTTTCGATTTTCAGAATATTGAAAAATCCAGAAGCCTTTACAGGACTGCAAGAGAATACCAGAAAAATGGTGAATATAAGGATGCTTTTTATACTTATGCCAAAATATCTTCCGCTTATCCTGCTTATGACGCCGCATTGTTTTATCAGGCAAAATGCGCCGCCGAGCTTCAAGATGAAAAAACAGCAATTTTAAAATTCAAAAAATTGTTAACAGATTATTCTGATAGTCCTCTTGCTCCTCAAGCAAGTTATAATCTTGGTCAGGCTTATATAAGAACTGAAAATTATGTTGAAGCAGAGAGCCGGTTTAAAGAAACAATAAAAAAATATCCTGAAACAGACTTTGCGATAGGAAGTTATTATTATCTGGGGCAGGCGACTAAAGATAAGGATAAAAAAGCAGCAGCGCAATATTGGCTAAAGTACATAGAATTAGCACCTTCAGGTCGCTTTGCCATGGATTGCTACGAAGGATTAAAACATTTACCCTGTAAATATTCATCAAAACAACTAAAAGAAATAGCTGTAGCTCTTTATAATGCTGAAAATTATTCAAAATCGATTTTTTACCTTAAAAAAGTTCCTCTAAAGTATAGCTGGTACTATCTTGCAAAAAATTATGAAGCACTTGGTGATAAAAATAGGGCATTTTATTTCTATAAAGAAGGTTTAAAAAAATCTTCCACTGCATGTGAAAAAAGAGAAAATTTTGAACAGGCAATTCAGGAGTGCGTTTCAGCTAATCCTGCAGGAATAGATAAAGGTTGGGACGAAGTATTGGGTTTTGCAGGAACCGCAAGAGATTTTGCATTGTTTCACAAAGCGCAATTAGTGCCAAAAAATAAAGCACTTAAGTATTATTGGGAGATAATTAGCAAATACCCCAAAGGAAATTTTGCTTCGGAAGCTTTGTGGAATATTTTTTGGGATTCATATCTTAATAAAAAAGATAATTATAAATTAGCGATAAAATTAGGCGAAAACCATATAGCAAGACACGAAAACACCAAGGCATCTCCCGCAATTCATTTCTGGATGGGTAAAATATATGAAAAAAGGAACGATAAATCCAAAGCCTATTATTTTTATCAAACAGTTCTTTCTAAATATCCTGACAGTTACTATGCTTTCAGGGCTGATGGAAGAATAACCGCTTTAAAAACAGGAGTTGATCCGGGATGGAAAACGAATTTATATAATAAAATTCCTGAAGACCAGATTGAAGTTAAATTGCCATATTCCAGTGGAGAAATAACACGTTTATATGGCAGACAAGCATTGGAATTAATAAATGTCGGTGATTATGAAACGATTTCAGCTTTTTTGAAAGATGATGCGTTTTTTGAAAGCTGGATAAATTTCCAAAACGGTATTATTTCCAAATCAATAATTATTGCAAGAAACAAAATGGATAAGCTTTTAGAAAAACCTGACAACAATGATCCTAAATGGAAATTGATTTACCCTGTTTATTATCTTGAAAATATAAATCATAATGCAGGATTAAATGAACTAGATCCTGTTATAGTCCTTTCTTTAATGAAAGAAGAAAGTTATTTTAATACTTTTGCGCTTAGTTATTCTAATGCAAGAGGTCTTATGCAGATTTTACCGGGGACTGCGAATGATATAGCAAGATGGAAAAAGTTGGGAAGTTATAGTGGTGTACAATTATTTGATCCTGATGTAAATATAAAGCTTGGTACAGCTTATTTAAGCCATGTAAGAGGCTACTTGTATAACAATATGCTTTTTGCCGTAGCTGCTTATAATGGAGGTCCGGGTGCTGTTGAACGATGGATAAATGCTAACCCTCAAAAAGATGCGGATGAATTTGTGGAAAATATTCCATACGAGCAGACAAATACATACGTGAAAAAAGTTTATAAAAGCTATTGGAATTACAAAAGAATTTATAATTTAAAATAAGTATAGTATTCTTTAGAAGACTTTAAACTGAAAGTAAAAAAATTGGAAAATATGATTTCAGATAAAACTCAAACGGTAAAAGTTGAAATTCCTCAGCAGCAGGAGTATTCTTACCCGATTATTATCGGCGAAAATATTCTGAATAAAGTTGGGGAGCTTGTTAAAAATTATACAAAGGGCGAAAATGAGCGCGCTTCGCTTGCTCCTGCTTCGCAACCCCAAAAACTTCTTATAGTAACAAATAAAACAGTTTATCCGCTTTATGGCGAAAAAGTAAAAGAATCTTTGCTCAAAGAAGGCTTTGAGATTGACTTTGTAATACTTGAAGACGGTGAAAAATATAAAGATATTAATTCTCTTGAGACTATCTGGCAAAAATCTATTGAGTTTAAACTTGAAAGAAAAGATGCTATTGTTGCTCTGGGTGGTGGTGTAGTAGGAGATGTTACAGGATTTGCAGCTTCTACTTATTTAAGAGGAATTGATTTTGTTCAAATTCCTACTACTTTGCTTTCTCAGGTTGATTCTTCAGTTGGAGGCAAAGTTGCTATTAATAATAAGCTTGGTAAAAACTTAATAGGCAGTTTTTATCAGCCAAAATTTGTTTTAACAGACATTTCAACCTTAAAAACTTTGTCTGTTGAAGAGCTTAAAGTTGGGTTGGCTGAAGTGCTTAAATACGGCATGATAGAAAAGAGCTGCGGATTAAGAGGCTTTAATACAAGTTTTCTTGAGTATTTAAAACAAAATAAAGAATCAATCTTTGCTCTCAATTCTGAGATTATTCAGGAACTTGTAAAATATTGCTGTGAATTAAAAGCAGCCGTTGTGAATAAAGACGAAAAAGAATCAGGATTAAGAGCTATTCTTAATTTCGGGCATACAATTGGGCATGCAATAGAAAAATGCTCAAACTATGAAAACATAAATCACGGTCAGGCAATAGCAATAGGCATGAAAGGCGCTTTATTTATATCCAAGGCAAAAAAACTTATTGATGAAAATTATTATAAATCCTGCCTTGAACTTTTTGAATTGTACGGAATGGATTATAAAATCAATAAATCAATAAATCCTGAAACGCTTTATGAAGCTATGTTTGGTGATAAAAAAGTTTTATCGGGAAAAATCAGATTTGTATTATCAACAGGAGAATCTGAAGTTGGTATATATAATGATGTAAACAAAGAAACACTTATTAAAGCTTTAAATACTCTTTATTAGTCGGGAGGATGCAATATTGATAAGAAAAAATTCAATAATTAAATCTATAATATTATTTTTGTCAGGAATACTGATTTTTTGGATAGCTGGATCAATTGATGTAACTCAAATTGAGAAAAACATAGTTTATAAACCATCAAAACAGGTCGTCAAATTAATTCCTCAACTTGCCGCAAAAGCAGAGGAAGGAAGTTTTATGTCAAAAGACGGCATAAAAATAACTTATATCAAAATAAAAGGCGAGAAAAAATCTCCGATAGTTGTTTTTTGTCACGGTAATAGCGGAAATATGACTCGTGATGACAATCAGAATAAGATTATATTTCTTGTCAAACAAGGTTATGAAGTATTTACAATGGATTATAGAGGTTTTGGAAAAAGCAGCGGAGAAGTTGATGAAAAAGGTCTTTATAAAGATTTGGATTCGTTTATTACTTATTTAAACACTAAATATAAAATTCCTAACGATAAAATAGTTTTATGGGGGCATTCTCTGGGTTCTGCTGTGGCTATTGATGAAGCATCAAAAAAGGAATTTAAGGGTGTGATTGCTGAAGGAGCTTTTACGAGTGCTGAAGATATGAAGAATTACAGGATTTTAAACAAAAGAAATGCTAATCCTGTTCATCTTTTTGTGAGGGATTCTCTTTTTAAAAATCTAAAGTTAACTCAAAAATTCAGCTCTAAAGACAAAATTGTAAAAATAAAATCACCAATGCTTATTATTCATGCCCTTAATGACGAAATGATTCCTGTTGAAATGGGTAAAAAGTTGGCTAAATTAAAACCTGATGCGCAAACTTTCTTTTCAGAAAAAGGAAAACACTGTGATTATGGCTGGCAAGATAAGCCTATTCTTGATTTTTTGGAAAAATTGAATTAATTTTATTCAAACATTTCTTTGATTAAATCTTCGTAACGCTTCTGTATTTCATTTTTGCGAAGTTTCATTGTTTGCGTCATTAAACCGTTTTCAATCGTAAAAGGCTCATTGAGTATTTTGAAATACTGTATTTTTTCAAAAGGTCGATAATGCGGTCTTGATTTAACGCAATCCGTCAATACTTTTTTGAAAAGCTTTTGACGGATTGCGTTAAATCA
>Ga0209417_1003953_pt1 | contig 18694 bp, 14 predicted proteins | sample RifGroF2_FD_184002 | JGI IMG/M metagenome (GOLD analysis project Ga0209417, IMG submission 184002) | Groundwater microbial communities from Rifle, Colorado, USA - Groundwater F2 (SPAdes) (version 2) | ecosystem: Environmental > Aquatic > Deep subsurface > Groundwater | place: Rifle, Colorado... | reverse complement strand
CGCAGTCGGGGCAAGTTAGCCTGGATGTGCAGAGCAGAGGCTATATTTCTGATATAGCTAACCGCAAGGCGAGTATAATCCACCTTTCTGATGGGCCTGGGCCTGTTGAATTTATCGACTGCGCTGAGATCAAGAGGAGATTTGCCGACAGCTTTGCTCTTCAGGTGGATGGCGATTCGATGTCGCCGCGTGTGAAGGACGGGGATTGTGTTGTACTTAGCCCGTCGATAGGAGCAGTGGAGGGGCAAATGGCAGTTGTGAAGTTATCGGACCAAGTGGGTGTAAGCTGCAAGCTTATCAGGTTCGAAGGAGATGATGTTCATCTGATTTCAGTGAATGAGAAGTATGAAACCCGGGTGGTTGCCAAAAAAGATTTGCTCTGGGCACTTGCGGTTTTATGTTATATAAGCCTTTGATATTCCGATAAACATATTATAATGCAAGTGTTTATATATATCCGCAGTTACTGTCGAGCGTTCGCCGATGGTCTGCATTTCGAAAAAAGTACCTCTCTGGAGGCGTATGTCCGATGCTGATCAATATTATAAGGGCGTTGTTCGTAGTAATTATATTCGCAGTTGTTTTTGCCAATATCAATTCTATAAGTAAGGCCAGTTCGGGTGAAAATTCCACTGATGACGTATTTACGGCGCTTGTGGGAGGACTAGCGATAGCTATTCTTGCGATAGCTGTTGACTGGCTGACGCCCAAGAAGTCATTGACGGCGCTTGCGGGTATATTTTTCGGTCTTCTGGTGGGCATGTTCATAAGTTGGGCGGTGTCCTTTGTCATTGCCATGATCAACGATGTGTATAGTATAGGTATGACAGAGGCGGCGCTTAATTCTGCCAAGCTGATAATTGGCATAAGCATCTGCTATCTTGTGATCAGTTTTGTTGTCCGAACGAAGGACGACTTCCGATTTGTAATTCCGTATGTTGAATTCCAGAAACAGACGAAGGGCGCTCGGCCTCTGGTTCTGGATACATCCGTAATTATAGATGGCCGTATAGCGGATCTTTGCCAGACAAAGCTGTTCGACGCACCGCTGGTTGTGCCGCGTTTTGTGCTTAACGAATTGCAGCTGATCGCGGATTCCGCGGATAAGCTTAAGCGTAATCGCGGCAGGCGCGGGCTTGATATGCTTAATAAGCTGCAGTCCAATCCGCTTATTGAAGTAAGCATCGATGACACGCCGGTAGCGGCTGAAAACGGCAACGAGGTAGATCAGAAACTGCTTGCGTTTTCAAAGGTTTTTGACGGCCGGCTGGTGACAAATGATTATAACCTGAGCAAAGTAGCCCAGCTTCGCGGGGTGGATATCATCAATATCAATGATCTGGCCAATGCTCTTAAGCCGGTGGTGCTGCCTGGTGAGCCGATGGCGATCAAGATCATCAAGGCTGGTGAAGAGGCGATGCAGGGTATCGGATACCTGGATGACGGCACGATGGTTGTTGTCGAGGATGCGCGGGACAGGATCGGTGAAACGATCGAGCTTGTTGTTACGAGTTCGCTGCAGACTTCGGCGGGCAGGATGATTTTCGGCAGATGCGAGAGGGGTAATGGCGATAGCAGCGCTGGGGCACGCCGGTATAATAATCCCGTTTCCCGCAGGCCGCGGCCCAGAAGTGACTACGAATCGGGGACAGAGGCGGCCAATTCCCGCACCGACAATGCTTAAGGTAAGTTGAGCGCCGGCGATGGCTACTATCGCAAATTATGGTTGGAAAAATCGCTTGCTTTGGGGGTGTTCATCGCCTAGTATATTCGTTTTGCTGCGGATGTGGCGGAACTGGCAGACGCGCAGGCTTCAGGTGCCTGTGACCGCAAGGTCGTGAAGGTTCGATTCCTTTCATCCGCATCTTCTTTAGCAACAAGAACTTACATCGATTTTGCATATCAATTTCTTCTTATCAAAATAGCCCCACTGTGAAAATTACTGTGAAAAAATTCTGTGGGTTTTTATCCGTGAATGTGTTTCGCTTAGTCTGTCCTTTCTCCTATAAACAAATGGGCAATAATCTTTTTCCTTGACATACGGAACGTTAAGGATATCATTGTTCTTGTTCGGTGGAGAGGCGAGAAAACTGTTTTATCATTTCATCTTGGCATTCCAAGTCTCTCTACTATTTTGAATTTGAGTGTTGCCTCATTTTCAGCGATTGTCTCGTTACGTTTTGGAGAGGAGAGGGAATGAAAAAATTAATAACAATTTGTGCAGTAGCAATGATGGTGCTGGCTGTTAGTGGTGTAGCAAACGCAACAAATATAACTGACGGAATCAAAATCGAACGGGTGGGTGCATCTGATACATTTACTGTGGCGTTCCTTTACAACCAATGGCTCGGAGACGAGAATTCTGCTTTGTGGATGGGATGTCATATCGTGATAGCTGCTGAACCAATAGGATGGACTCTTCCTGTTACAGAGAGAGCGTTTACTCCCGGAGAGATTTTAGTTGGCACTGGGAATGGTTCGCTTACATTAAATGGATTTGATTATACATATTCAGGTACCGCTCCTTACCAAGGAATACAGATAGCGGCAATAGGCGATGCTTACAATGGTGACCCTTATACTGTAGGAGAATTTCCGGTGAACACTCCGCTCTTTAGCTTCACCTACACCGGCTCGGCAACGGAATTTGTTATTTACGACAGTGACGTTGACCAAGTAAATGAAGCTGGCAGAATCGCAATTCCTACTGTTCCAGAGCCTGCAACAATGGCTCTACTCGGGCTTGGCGGATTATTCTTGAGCAGACGCAAGAAATAAGGCAATTTATTAATCATAGAACCTTCCAGAGAGGCAGGATTAAAACCTTCCTCTTTTAACTAAAGGTCCTGTGGATAATTACCTTGTTCATGGAGAGGCGAGAAAACTGTTTTATCATTCACCTTGGCATTGCAAGTCTCTCTAATTAGTTAGAAATTGAAGGCAGTCAGCCTCATTGTTTGAGGCTATAAAGTTATTTTTGGAGGAGAGAGAATGAAAAAGTCAGTTATAATTTGTGCAGTAATGATGCTATTGACATCAGTTGCTTACGTCAACGCAACTCCGGTTCCTCTAACAGATGCCATATTAATCGAGAAGGCATCCGAGCCGGACACTTACCTTCTGACGTTGTTGTACAATGAATATGGGCAATGGCAATATTATGATATCGGAATTAGTGCCGAGCCAATCGAAGGTGTACAGGATTTTCAAGTCGGCGAAATCCTTTCAACGGCTGGTTATCTGAATACATGGGCATGGGATGAGCCATGGAATGGGTTGCAATTTAGAGCCAGCAGCACGACTGGTGTAACGGAATACCTTACCAATATCCCCTTATTTAGTTTCAAATACACTGGTTCGGCGGACAATTTTATTATTTATGATATGTCCGTTTCTGAATCAGTTCCAGTTGGCTACATCCCAGTTCCTATTCCCGAGCCTGTGACAATGGCTCTTTTGGGACTCGGTGGGCTGTTCTTGAGCAAACGTAAAAAATAACCCATCTTACTTATATTGAGATTTCCTAAGAGGCAGGTTTTACAACCTGCCTCTTTTTTTCACTTCCATTTCCATTTCACAGCGGTATAGTGTGCCCCGCCTTGGAGCGGCTCTCCCTCCAAAGCTATTGAATAGTGAATTGATTTTAATTATACCTGAGCCATTAAGATGATGTCTAATTTGAGGGAAATTATTGTATGGCTTCGATGAAATGGCACGATGATGTAAAACGGTGGCGAGTATTCTGGCATGTGACCCTGTCTGATGGTACTGTAAATAAAGGTTCAAAAGCCTTCAAAAAGAAACCTGATGCGGAGAAGTTCAAAGAGAAATGCGAACAATCAGCAGAAACGTTCAAGAAACAGCCATATATTAGTTCCAAATTGCTCTTGGATGAGATTGTCAAAGAGTGGCGGACTTATAGCCGCCTTTTTAACTGAGCTAATTCTTTTTCAATATCAGTCGCATCCTGAACCAGTACCCGCTGAAGGTATTCGACGGCCCATTCATATATCTCTTGTGGAAGGACCAGCTTGTTCAGCATAGCGACGATTTGTGATTCGATTGCCGGTTCAGATATAACCTGACGCGATGCTCAATTACTTGTTATAGCGTTGTCGGCAGTTCCACTTGCTGCAATACATTTCAGTTTCGTCAAGCACGGTAAGATCTTGCACAGGACTTGGGCTTTGGGCAACAAAGAATGATAGGTAAAATGCGATAATCGCGAGAATCAGGCAGAGAATTAAAATGCTCACATACGCCTGGATCGGATAGACGGTAATACCAGAAGCGTGGGCGATTTGAGAGTCGAACATGTCTAATATGAATCCAGCGAACGTCGAAAGAATGGCGATTGCGAAATAGGATGCGCCATTTAAAACGCCGAGACTGGTGCCGAATGATTCAGGTGGGTTAAGATCACGCATTGAGGCGCAGTAAATCGGTGAGGTACCGGCCGCGCAGCCGAAAAGTATATAGCACAGCAGAATCCATTTATTTGCAAGGTGCAGGGTAAGGCTGATGATCATCAGAACTGTGGCAAAAAGCATAATGCCAGCTGAAATACTAATTATAAGACGATGATTGCCACCGAGGAGACGAGAACTAAATCCGAAAATAAATGCCGATATCATTATCACGAGCATCATTATAAACGTAAAACCTGCCGCAGACTGTGACGTGAACTGGCAACAGTCCTGAAGTAGTTTTTTTCCTATGCTTGCCTGCAGTAAAAAATATATGGCAAAATTGATTGAGGCACAGATCAGGGTTGGTAGAGCGGCCTTGTTGCAGATCACATCTTTAATCGCTGTTGCTGATAATGCTCCTTTGTCATGAGTTCGTTTAGTTTTTACCAGAAAGATAAATGTGCAAATGAGGGTAAGAGAACAGAGTAGTCCGATGACGAAAAGAGATTTACGCCAGCCAAAAGCTACCACTGCACGTTCCAAAGGGAGTGTTCCGACAAGGCCGCCGGAATAACCTAAAAAAAGAGCAATACCCATAATTAAGGTGAAATTACGGGAGCTGAAGAGCAGGCTGATTTCCTTAACCATTGTAATAAACATCAAGCTTGCGCCTAAACCGATAACAGCGCGACTCAAATATAGTGGAGTTAGCGATGTGCACAAGGGGAAGCATATCGATCCGATGGCCATGAGTACGCCGCCGATAATAAGGACGCGTGCCGAGCCGAAGCGATCAGCTAATATCCCGGTGAAGACCTGAGTGCCAGCGTACATGTAGAGATAGATCGCGCCGAGTGATGTGACAACTGCCGCGGAGACTGCGAAATCGGTTTGCAACTCGTTGAATATGGTACCTGGAACCGCGATACGCTGAAAAAAGCTGAAGAAGTAGAGAAGAATAATAGAAGTTAAAATGAGAATATTTATTCGCTTGTTGTAAATTCTGGAAATGAGTTGTTGCGGTGACATTCTTTCTCATCTTCTATTATCAGCAGATCGAAATATGTTTTTTAGTACAGCCTATGTTCATTCGGATGTACTAAATTTTTTAGGCCAGATATTTTTAAACCATGGATATTTTGCAAGGAGTTTTTGGCCATTGCGATAAAAAATATTTCTTCTGTCGTCATCGGACATATCGGTGGAGAGAATCGTTCCAATTCCATGATGTGTATCGAACCATGGTAAATCAGTACCAAAAAGGATTTTTTCTGAACCACACTTTTCCAACAGCATTTCGAGCGGGCCACGCTCATCAACAACGGCTGTAAGCTCAAGATAAAGGTTCGGATACGTGTTGCAGAGACGGACGGCCTCAGACCAATTGTTATGGAAAGAGTGGCCTGCGATAAAAGTTATATTTGGATATTTTTGAACAAACTCTTCTGCCTGGTCTGGGCCATTGTACGGACTCTTTGGATTGTCCCATGTATGGCACAGGAATAAAAGTTGCTGGTCATTTGCATACTCGTAAAATGGCTGATACTTACAGTCATTAATAGGACGTTTGAAATAATCAGGCAGCATCTTGATCCCTACGAACACATCACGATTCTTGGTAAAAAGCGCCATATCCGCCTTTTCGTCCAGTGCGTTTGCATTAAGAGCAAAATACGCCTTGAACCTGTCGGGGTATTTTCGCACGGCGTCAATATCGTTCTGCTGTCGCAAACACGGCATCATCAGCGAATCTGTGCCACAAAAAAGGAGCAACTGCAGGTTGCACTGCTCCATCGTTTTGAGCATGGTCTCAGGTGTGCTTCGTGGGAGAAAGCAACATCTAAACTCACCCATATGCCCATGAAAATCTATGATAGGGCAGGTTTCGTCGCGGCCGTATTGCCAAAAGGTTTTTGCCAATTGTGAATCATTACGAATCATACTTGATACCCTCGATGAGTTTGATGATATTTTTAGACGCGATTAGCTGTTTATCAGTTTCGCTAATCTGGGCATGCTTGAGCATTAGCATGATACCGCCAAAATGAGTTTCGTGAAAGCCAGTTCCGAAGAGGAGCTTTTGCGCTCCACAAAATTTCACAAGTTCTTCAATGCCGCCATCAGTCAAATATTGTGAAAGTTCAAAATAACAGTTAGGGAATTCCATAAGAAGGGGTCTCACAGCTCTATCGCTGGGCCAAACGCTTTCGGCGGAGAATATGATTACAAGATCAGGGAACTTCTCAAGAATATCGTAGAGTTCGGTATCGACGATGCCGGAGCCGAGTTTGATTATAATAGGGATAGCGGCTTTGGAAGCGAGATTAAGCCATGGTTTGAGTGGCCGGTAATGCAGGGGAAAACCATGCATACTCGGAATCAATTGCCAAGCCGCGATGCGATTTGCTTTCATCTGTGCGAGCATCATTTCCGGTTCAGGAATTTCATGTGTATAATGTGGAATTATGGACCAGACACCCCAGAGATTATGAGTCCCTTTGACATCGTTGGCGACGAGCTGGTTTCCAATTACGACAGCGCCGACAAACTGCTCCTCTCTGCGCACGAGGGCTTTTGTAATGCCACTTTGTTTCATGTTAGTCAGTACTGACGCGACATCGCGTACAGGCATGAGATTGCATTTGGTAGCAGCCATCCCATACAGTATGTTACAATCAAAAAATTCCATGTGTCTTCTCCTGGATTTGTCCAAGCCAAAAGTAATTCTTGTTTTACCAAACAGATACGCAATAATCGAGGCATCTAATTGTCCATAGGTATGGTTTTGATCCCTGATGCCCGCTCACACGAGCTTTGTTTTAATATGGTTGATTCAGGTGTTTGCTGCACAGGCAACCAAACAAGTTCACTAGATACCATCGCTCCTCTTTCGTCGGTAACTGTTACAAAATATATTCTGATATCGGCTGGAGGCGCTTTGGCGATAATGTTTACATCCTGAATGCGTGCCTCTATTGACGACCATTTGCGGTCTATATTTGGAGCATTCTGAATTGTGTAAAACACTTCAGCTTTAGTCAGTTTTGTTTTCGCATCCACATCAGCTTCAATAAAGCCATTCCTAAGACGAGGCAACTTGATCCTTGGCAGTGGCGTTCCTCCCTTAAGATACTGATCGACAAATAAACCTATTTCAGGAGGAGCCCAAGCATGAACATAGTCATGGGGCATATTAGGCGTAATGCGCAGATTGTGCTCTCCTTCTACCAGGCTATAAGTTTTTGCATAACTTTCAAGCCAATAAGCAGGGTCATTAGTACCTGTAACAAAAAAAAGTGGTACTGATGCAGACCCAATGTACACTGAAGGATCCCACAAGTTCACCCATTTTTCTTTATGCGATGGTTGCATTTTGGCAAAATCTGGTAGCCACGCCGAAGCATCGGAAATGAATCCACAGCCATAAACAGCTACTGCTGCTTTAAACCGTTTATCAACTCCCACTGTAATGCAAGTTAGAAAACCACCCCAACTAATACCAGTAATACCGGTTTTATTTGAATTTACTTCTTGAAAGCTAATTATCAAAGAGTGGGCAAGTATAACATCAGCCACAGCATGGTATGGCCATTGATTCATTATTGGAGCATCAACGTTGCCAAATATATCCTTTTCGTCCATCATGGGGCCACCTTGAGGCAGTCGCGTGTAGTTAGGTTCAGGTTGGCATCCAGATAAATCCATGGCAATTGCGGCATAGCCTCTTCTGGCCCAGATTTCTACCCATTCTTTAAATGCGGTACCACCGCCGCCATGGACGAGCACCATCGCGGGCAGATTACTATCTTTGGACGCATCGCCTGATAGAAGGCCTGGTGTCGTATAATATGCAAAGATCTTTGTAGAATTACCTTTGAATGGCGGACCATCATAAAGTAAGGATCTAACCGGAGTATTGCTATCGAGCCAAACATAAATTGGTGGTTTGCTCAAACTATTAATATCCCAAGGCAATGTTTTCGGTAATAGAGTATTTAACTCCTGTGCTATATCAGCAGAAGAAGCGTTTTGTAATCCACTCAGCAACGTTATGCAGATCGTAATGAGCCACTTTCTTTTTGCAGATATTGCAGAGATCATGTCCAACATTTGTCCAAGTATTGGCATACTATACCTCTATTACCTTAGCAATTATGATCCCAGCAGAGTTGTCATGATATAATAATCCAATTCTTCGTAATCACGATTTTGAATGCTGTTATCAACGATTTCCTTCTTGATATTACGACTAATATCCAAAAGCCTAAGGAATATCTTACGGCTATTTGAAAGGTGCTTTGTTGCAGGTGTTATTTGTGTACGCATGGCCTTAATATCAAGGCCAATGAATTCGCCCCTCATGCCGTAATTATACTGATCAAGTATGCGAACCTGATTAAATGCTCGGCGCAGATCCACTGAGCCAAACGTTTTATCCTGATCAAATTTTAATCCGTTCTGATCATTGAGGTGAACTGTCCAAAGCTTGTCAAACGCTAATGCGAATCCCATTTCATCTGAAGGATCCAGGCCAGCAAGAATTGTATGCGCGCTTTCGATATTTACACCGACGCGTTTGGGGTCCGCGGTAAGCATGCTCAGGGCTATTGCATGGCCGGTTGTCGGAATATATGTGTGGTCCATTGGTTCGTTTGGTTTAGGCTCAATAGCAATACGTATTTCAGGATCATGTTCCAACATAGCATTGATGGCATCGACTATTAGCATGACGGAGACTTTACTGTCTTTGGCTTCTCGAATGTACGTTCCTTCTCGTGCAAGCCATAGCACAATAAGTTTTGTGTTCAATGCGTTGGCGATATCTATGGTTCGCAGGCTTCGCTCAATAGCATATTTGCGGCACTTGGCATCATTCGCGGTATAGCCGCCATCGATAGTACGGGGGTCTTCCCAAAGGCGCGGTGCAACGAATTCCGCTTTTAGGCCGTTACTCTCAAGTTGCTTTTGAAGTGTTTTAGCTTTCTTAATGATCTGCTCTGATGTGAGGTCATTCATGTCCGGTACAGCATCATCATCATGGAATTGCACGGCATCAAAACCAAGGCTCTTGTACATAGCAAGTTTTTCTGTAAACCCTATGCTGTCTCTTACGGTCGGACCGAATGGGTCAGCCCCTTCGTGAATATTCCATGGTCCGAATGAAAATTTGAAAACTCCAGCCACTTTGATCTCCTTAGGTTTCAAGATTTTTTATAAAAGTGTTTATTTGCTGCCAATTCCTAGATTGTTATCAACAAGATAACGATAACTTTGGGTAATGGCGTCGATAATGTCTGTTTCGCAATTGTCAATTTCTACAATTAACCAATCGAACGTTGAAAGATTGGCCGAACTAAGAATTTTACTAATATCCAATCTTCCTTTTCCTACAGGTTTATGTATCATTGTGCCGTTCAAGTCGCCATCTTTTACATGCACAAGCGGAACGCGCCTAGCCCATGTTTTGAGTGTAGTGTATGTGTCAGCACCAGCTGCTGATACCCAGTAAAGGTCAAGTTCGCTTAATAGTTCTGGCACTTGCGTCATGATAAGTTCATATGCGGTTTTGCCGTCTATCGTCTGGGTGAATTCCCACCAGTGGTTATGAATTAAGAGTGTAAGATCGTATGTTTGCGACAGCTCAATCGCGTCTTTAAGCCGACGGACGCATTGCGATATACCCTCGGCTGATTTCATGTCGTCAGGGGCTAGGCCGGTTACAATAGTTTTGCAACCTAATGATTTGGCATCGTTAGCTATTTTTTCTATCAGTTCCCGTGTGGGTAATTCAACATGGTTGGCGACAGCTCGCAGCCCCAAATCCTGTATAATGTGACCAAGTTCTTCGACGCTATAATTGTGAAAGCCCGCAAATTCTACGCCTATATAGCCGATCTTCGATACTGTTTCGAGAAGTTTGGGAAAGTTGTTTTTGGCTAATTCTCGGACAGAATACAATTGTAGTGCTAAAGGTTTGTTCATTATGAATCCTAATTATTTATGGGAGTGAATCGATTTTCGTTATTTTGCTGCGGCACTTTATAAAAAGTGATGGCGGTTGCTTGTAATGCTTGCCGAAAAGCCTGCTGAAATAGAGCGGGTCGTTGAAACCGGTCAAGAAAGCAACTTCCTTGATTTGGTGCTGACCAGCCTTTAACAAGGCCATTGCGAGCTTTAGACGAACCGCCAGAAGGTACTGACGGATTGTTTGGTTTGTATATTTCAAGAAGATGGCGCCAAGATAGTTAGGTGTATAGCCCGCGAATTCGGCAAGATCCGCTATCGTTACGTTTTCGCGATAATGCTGTTGAATGTAATCTTTGACTTGTTCAATCAGTTTTTCCTGGGCTAAAGACCAACTCGATGGATTATTATTAGTGTGGTCTATGGCTGCTACACATGCGGCAAATAAGTTGGAGAAGAATTTGGCTTGTAGCACTATGTTACCAGATAAATCGGGATCACAGCCGTTATCCCATAGTTGCTGTGCTTGCGGGAATTCAACGAAGTACCTCTGGGTCGTTTGTCTTCCCTTACTGCCCAGATGTTCACTAATGAAAAAGCTTACACCGCGCGAAAGTATAACGGTCCATAATACGGAATACGAAGCGGCTGTGCTTGTATATCCTTCGCAATGGGCGACGTGGGGTAAAATAGCCCAGACTTTATCCGAAGTTAAATTTATCGTTTCAGATTCAAGTTGCAGGCCGGCCTTTCCGTTAATGAGCATTACCAATTCGATATATCTGTGAGAGGCTGGCTTGAAAAATGGTACAAATCCTTTATTTGATGGCAATTTTGTGTAGTTTGCAGCCTTATTGCTGAAACATAATTTGCCCGCCAACAAAAGCTTGGTCATCTGTTCGATGGCATTTTTGAGCAATTGATTATCATTGTTTTGTCGATGTTCCATAACGAAAGCATTTGAAGGCAATAATCTTTAGTTGTCAAGAAAAAAAGTGTGTGCACGTTGTAAACTCGATGGTCATCATTTCAAATTCAGTGATATGTGACTGAATCGTAATAAGTCGATAATGGCAGTTTGTGCCATTGTTATTGACCTAAATGCATTTCTTCGGAAAGTCTGAATCGAAGCGTGAAGATGCGTAGAAGATTATTTTGTCTTGTATCTTTAATTTTGTTTTATTGCGGAAATATATTGAATCAAAGGGAAACGTCTCTGAGCAGCAAAAATCCATAAATGTTATTTTGTCCATGTTTTATAATTGTGGGATATTCCATGTCTTTGGATTAGGAAATGACAATTCGCTTTGCTACAGTATGCATTAGGTTACACACTAAAAGGAGAGTTGATGACTACTGAAAGCGCAAATTCGGCAATAAGTCAAGTATTGGAAATTGGCGAGAAATCCATGCGGAAGCATGATAAGCTATCGGTTTTTGGCGGAGAACCCGCAATATCCTCATCTTTACATGCTCGTGTTCCGGCTTGGCCTGTAGTTTCTTCCAAAACAGGAGACAAGCTTAAAGAACTCTATATGTCAGGTCAGTGGTCTTTTAATGGACGGTATGAGCAGCAATTTTGCCAGGAATTTGCTGCATTTCATACATCTGAGCATGGTATTTTTATGATGAACGGCACAGTTACGCTTGAATGTGCCTTACTGGCCTTGGGAATAAAGAGTGGTGATGAGGTAATTGTGCCCGCAATAACTTGGGTTGCCACGGCAATGGCGGTAGTTTATGTTGGAGCAATTCCTGTTTTTGTAGATATCGAGCCGGACACCTTGTGCCTTGACCCCCAACAGTTACAAAGAGCAATAACATCAAAAACAAAAGCGATTATTCCGGTTCACCTCTATGGTTCAATGGCTAACATGGATGCTATCATGCAAATCGCGAACAGATATGATATCCCAGTAGTCGAGGATTGTGCTCATGCTCATTGCGGTGTGTGGGATGGCAAAGGTGTTGGCAGTTTAGGAAAGGTTGGCTCATTCAGTTTTCAGCAATCAAAAAACCTACCCAGTGGCGAAGGTGGGATATGTATTACTAATGACTGCGATCTGAAGGAGAAATTATTCAGGCTAAAGCACATTGGTTATAATTTGGGTGTGGCGCAAGGCAAAGCACAGTCAGGACCACCAGAAGGTTTGCTGTGCAGGAATTACCGGGCTACCGAATTTCAGGCATTGATACTTCTTGATCAGTTGAAAGATATGAAGAGGCAGACGGAATTGCGAGAGAGAAATGTACAGTATTTAACGGGACCTCTGGAATCTATTGATGGGGTCAATATACAAAAGCGTGGACTTAAAGCGGACCCACAGAGTTATTACAGTCTGGCGTTTTCGGTTGAACCGTTAAAATTCAACAATGCGCCGTTTGTAAAAATAATCGCAGCACTGAATGCAGAGGGGTTGGCGTGCTATAAGTCATACGGCCCTGTTTACGAACACATACTCTGGAGTGTGCCTAAAGCAAATTATAGGATTGCCAAAGACGGATGCTATACTTGTGAACGTATGTGTCGTGACAGCGTAATAACGATTTGTCAGAACTGGCTTCTTGGCGACACGGAGCTGATGGATGCGATTGTTGCGGCAGTAGCTAAGGTATCGGCACATTCGAAAGAGCTTTAATTATCACTATTTTGAGAGAAGGAGTAATTCTATGTGGCCTATGGACACAATTGGCGAATTAAGAGATCTCAATACGAAAAAAGACATATGCTTGGTGATAAATGAGTGTGGCCGGGGGCGTGCGTTCACACTTGTCGAATTGCTTGTGGTGATTTCCATTATAGCGCTGTTGCTGAGTGTCTTAATGCCGAGTCTTAATAAGGCTCGCAACAGTGCAAAATCCGTTGCATGCAAAAGTAATCTTAAACAGCAAGGATATGCTGTTATGCTTTATGTGGAGGACAATGGTCAGAGAATGCCTCCGAGCTATATTCCAACGAATGGCAGTTCCCTTACAAATAATTGGGTTCCGCTTATTTCTCGTTATATCGGTGATAAGAAACCAAGTGATACGTTTTGGGACCAGAAGGTGTCTAAGAAGGTCTGGATGTGCCCGAGTTACGTTCAACTCAATCCGGGGGATCCATTATGGAACAGTACTTTCCAATACAGCTATGCTATGAATCTTCATCTCACTTATGCTTTTGATCCGCCGAGTGCGTTTGCTGGAGCCAGTGCTACCCCCGCGCCCCCAGCGGGATCAAGCTGGGCACCGGCGTTGAAATATTCACGAATTGAACGCCCTGCGGAGAAGATTCTTGTCAGTGATGGTGCGGGATGGCAGTTGAGTTTTGATTGGCAAATGCTCTATCTAGTCACGACACCACGGGCATTGCGACACAATGGCACTGTTAAGACAAAGTATGTACAAGGGCTAGGCTACCTTGATAAAGGGGGAAATGGGACGGCTAATGTCTTAATGGCAGGGCTCAATATTTCACAGGATACGATTGACAAAACCAGCAGATATGCTCAGTTCAAGGCATATCCCAATTTATATCCGTACGGGGCATGGAAAGCTAGGCTGTTACGCACCTGGTAGCACACATCATAAATGTAAATTCCATAAACAAGAGGTAATTTGGTGAACACTAAGAAATTATTCTCGGGTGTACTGATTGCCGCGATGGCAACGGTTTTTGCTAGCAGTACACATGCTGCAGTGATTGCTGACTGGCGATTTGAATATGACATCGCCAACCCAGATGCGTTTTATGCGGATTCGTCGGGTAATGGTCATACTCTACAGCAAACTACAGGTTTGGCAGCTGCCCTTCCTGATAACTCCACGCTTCCATCTGATGCAGAGAGCAATTATTGCGCATATTTCTCGGGTGGGATGGGCCTGCAAACGGCCGCGATGCTTGATCTTGGCGCCTATCGCCACATCAAGGTCAGCTTCTGGATGCATAATGACTTGCCTGATGGCGTCAGGTATATTATGGGAAGCGGTACGAACTTCGTGGCTGTTGCCAGTGGTATTGCCATTACGACGAATGAGGCTGGTCCGGGGCAGGGCAAGGCTTTTTTGACGACAGGCGGCTATGTCCGCGTTGATAGTTTTCTACACAATAATCCTTTAACCCAGTGGGGTGGGACATGGGAGTTTTATGAAATAGAGTATAATCTTGATGCTGCTACGGATTCCGAGGTGATCAAGATATTTAGAAACGGCGCGATTGTCGGGAGTGATGTATCCTCTGCTGGTGTATTGTTCCCCGCGATGTTTAACGAAACGCTTTATTTGGGAGGCCCAGGGCCTGTTCCCTTTGTCGGACGTCTTGACAACGTCAAAATCGAATCTATTTCGACGCCAGCAGCAATTGATGGCTGGTCGATTAATACCTCTGCTGCAACTAATCCCCTTCAGTTCACTTATAACGGCCAAATTCTTAACGTATTGCAAAATTTAGGGCCGGTTTTTGTTGGAGGCATTGGACCAGGTGCCTATTCTGTTTCTGTGCAGAGTGTTTCACAGGTAGATGGATATACTGTGTTAAATTGCGTCACCTCCGGGCCTATCAGCACCACTTATACAATGAAATTTAAAAAGCTGCCCGATGGCGCGATGGAATTACTTGTTAGTGGCAATGCTAATCAAATTGAACAGTTTCGGTGTGGTAATATTCAAGGAAACAGCGAAAGCTTTAAGCAGTTTTATACAGGTGAACGGGAAATTGAAGCACAGGGCAATCAAGATGGTTGGTTTGCCTCTATCTATTGGCCAAGCACGGGTTTATACTTTCATGCGGATTGGGATCCCGACTGGACCAATGGTTATATGAACACCCATCGTTTGCCTCCAAGGCAGAATTTCCTGGCATCGCATCCTCCGATAAGCTGTGATTCAAAATATGGAGCGAGGAGTGACGGCACGCGTGCGGCACTAAAAGAGCGTTATGTGATTCGTGCTTCCACGAACATGTGGGATGCGATGGGGCCGGTAGTAAATAATCCGAGCGAGTTTCGTCACGAACTTGCTGAAATGGTGTTTTTTGATCAAAGAGGCTCAGGCTTTGCGATTGGCAATTTTGCTCTTAACTGGCTCAAAGATGCTACCGCGGGCCGAATAAAATTTTATTCCATCATGCAGGCATGGGCTGATCAAACAGGTTGGGACCAATCCAATCCAGATGCTTACAGGATACCGGATCATAACACGCCTGGCCCCCAGTATGGAACCAAAGCTCAGCTACGAAAGTTTATAGAACTTGGCAAATCTATGGGCCGTGTGGGACTTAGATGCAATTATTTATGGATAGGTCCCAATTCATGGTCAATGCTAGATGGTTCTGCCAAAAGAGCGATTGATTCAACATTATCACTTGCGCCGTTCACAGATATTTATTCGGTTAAGACGAATCTGGTACAGCGGCAGGAGACTGATATTGCAACTGATTTTGCGACAACCGCAGTCTATCATGATCAATGGGGTACGGCTGCTTCTGCCGGCGGGTTAGTAAATTTTGATGCCAGCGTACCAGGAGCGGCAACACTAAGCGCAACTCGGCAATACATCCGCGATATTTGTAAAATCGCCAAGACAACTCACAATGGTCCCATGGGTACAGAGGGAATGCTATCGGAGTTCCTGATAGGAGAATATGCGGACACAGGCGATTTTCAGTTATATTCGGTATTTGCCGGCGCTGCGGATGGCGGTTATCGGTATGATTTTACACCTGAGTATAAACTTCATCGACTTCATCAGTTGACAACCATGCATTCAGCGGGGATCGGTTCCTGGTTTTTCTATGGGCCATGGGTGACAAACTGGTCTGAGATGGGGTGGAGCAGCTATTTTGGCGATGATGACAAATTAGATGCATACCGGTCTTGCGAGGTGCTCTATGGCAATGGCGGATACATCGGTTTTACGGACTATGTCAGTTCAACTTGTCCCGGTATTCGCAAGGTGCACGCTTTGACGGAATGCTTTACTGTTGGCGTGGTTCAACAATATTACGCTCTTCAGCCCATCGATTATATCAAATATAATAAGAACGGTGATACACAGTGGAAAACGCTGGATCAGATAATTCCTACTTCCAATTCTCTGGCTGAGATGCAGGCATGGTACAAGCGGTTCCATATTCGATATACAAATGGGTGTCATGTATGGGTTAATCGCGATGCATCAAGCCTGGTTGTAACGACAATGGATGGTCGCCAATTTACGCTGCCTCAAAATGGGTGGCTGGTATATACTGAAGATGGAAACGTGACAGCATACACCGCGTTGACAGTCGCAAGTCCCCAGGCAAGAGTCGATTTTTGTGAGGATAAAAACCGTGGAATTAAATACGCAAATCCTCGCAAGGCACCTTCGTATATGGGTGTTTCATTGCCTACTGTCTGGATTGATGATGCAGTTCATTTTACGCTCAAAGATCCCAATGAAACTTTTTTTAATGCTTTTAATGAACGCTGTGGCGGGCAAGATGCTGTATATCTGGAAGCGGATGTAACAGGTACGAGCGGTGATTCGGATTGTCAGGTTGACTTACTGGATATGGGTCTGTTGGCTCAGCAGTGGCTTAGCTGTACAGATCCTGTTAATCAAGCATGTGAAAAGCCATGGGGCAGCAGTTATCCGTTAATGACAGTTCTTTCGGACAACTTTAACGCAAGCAGCAAACCAACAAACGATCAAAACGCCGATTTGGCCATCAGACAGACTGGTGTTATTGCCCAAAGTTCTTGGCAAGATATTGGAATGGCGAACACACAGACCGGTGGAGACTATGACGACCATGTCAAAATAAACTCTGCCGGACAGATGCAATTATATGTTGACGGGTTACCTAATTATCTTTCGCAAAGCAATGTAATAATAGTAGGTCAGAAAAAGCTGCCGCAATCAAATACATATAAGGTCAGTTGGGAGATGGGTTGCAGCGAAGGGTGGATTATGGTTTGGTTGAATACAAATGATACCGGCCTCGATAAGCTGGACTGTGGTTTTATGCTCAAAGACAACGGTGATGCGATTTTCTATGATAATAATCAGTGGGGGATATATGTTGCACTTGGCCAGATCGGTAGGGGTGAGAACGGTCTCCATCGTTTCGATGTTACTGTTATTAATGGTCAGATGACAGTAAATTTCGACAGTGGTTTTGCGACGCGAACTTACGATCTCTCCAACATGGGAACAGGTAGAAACGGCATCGGGACTTTTGGTATATATGCTGCGGGGGGCAGTTCCTCGATCGGAACAAGCTACTTTGATAATTTTCTTTATAGGATCCCAGTGCCGAGTTCATGCGGTGTGTCCGGCACATTATATAAAGCAACTGATATAACTGGCCCCAATGGTGTGCCTGATTGCTATGTTAATGTTTATGACTTTGCGCTACTCGCATTGCAATGGCTTGAATGTACTGATGCCACGCGACCGGCTCAGTGTGATTTATTTTGGTAAATTCGAATTTATGCGATGAAATGAAAATACACAATATGGGTGCCTGATAAGTGGGTGAGTTACCCAATTCTTGAGTACCTGTAATTTTTTGGAGGATGAGAAATGAAGAAGAATGTGTTGAGTGTTATGGTTGTGCTTTTTGTTGCGGCGTTTGCTGTAAGTTCACATGCTGCGGTGATTGCTGACTGGCGATTTGAATATGACCCAGCCAATTCCGCTGCGTTTTATGCGGATTCGTCGGGTAACGGTCATACTCTTCAGCAAACTGTCGGTCTGTCAGATGCCCTAGTTGATGCCTCGACGGTTCCGGGAAGCAACTATTGTGCGTTTTTCTCAGGTGGGATGGGTCTGCAAACAGCCGCGGCAATTGACCTTAGTTCCTATACGCACATCAGAGTGAGCTTCTGGATGCATAATGACCTGCCTGGCGCCATCAGATATGTGATGGGAACCGGTACGAACTTCGTGGCTGTTGCCAGTGGTATCGCCATTACGACGAATGAAGCCGGTGCGGGGCAGGGCCTGGCGTACCTGACATCGGGTGGCAGTGTCTGGGCCGATAGCTTCTCCCACAATGATCCCTCGCAACAATGGGGTGGAATATGGGAGCAGTATGCAGTAGAGTACGATCTCGGTGCCGCTGCGAATACCGCAGTGATCAAAGTATTCAGGAACGGCGTGCTCGTCGGGGGCGATAAATATAATTATGCCTCATTGTTCCCCGGCATGTTCAACGAAAAGCTGTATTTGGCTGGCCCAGGGTCTGTTCCCTTTGTTGGACGTCTTGACAATGTCATGATTGAATCTATCCCGGAACCAGCTTCGATCAGCGTGCTTGCTTTGGGACTAATTGGACTGCTCAGAAAACGCTCGAAATA
>Ga0209417_1003949_pt1 | contig 18706 bp, 15 predicted proteins | sample RifGroF2_FD_184002 | JGI IMG/M metagenome (GOLD analysis project Ga0209417, IMG submission 184002) | Groundwater microbial communities from Rifle, Colorado, USA - Groundwater F2 (SPAdes) (version 2) | ecosystem: Environmental > Aquatic > Deep subsurface > Groundwater | place: Rifle, Colorado... | reverse complement strand
CCAAAAGTCTATATCGCTTAATTTCAGATAGAATATGTTTTGAATTAAATTCGAAATCAATGCTGCAATGAAAACTATTAGAATAAAACGATAGGACGATAAAATTAAAAATTCTTTATCTTTTCTGTAAAATATTCCGGCAAAAAGTACTGCAAATAAGAAAGAAAGGGAACTCACGCCCACAACCTGCAAAGTTAAAATATCATAAATCATACCCAGAATAAATGCTGACAAATAACCGATTATCCTGCCTTCACGCAGCACCAGCCATATAGCATAAAGCATTACCAGATTCGGTATAGAATCGTTGATTACCATCAATGGTATGAATGAAATTTGCATCAAACCAAAAAGAATTCCAAATCCAAAATATATGGAGTAAAGCAAATACTTATTGTTTCTGATTTGTAATTCTTTTAATGAATACATTTTACTTAAGTTTAATTTCGAAAAATTCTTTTATCAAGTTAATTCTAGATGAATCGGGCAATTCTTTTACGACAGCTACCTGCTGTACGGTATTATACATAGCATAAGGCTGGATGATAATTTTCCAAAAAAGTGAACTTTTCGGCACTTCTACAGAACGAATAAATCCCAAAGGAACATCCGGAGGGAACTTACTACTAAAATTGGAAGTAACTACTTCTTGATTTTTCTCCACCGGAATTGTTTTTGGAATATTATCTAGCACAAGATCTGTCTTGCCATCCCATGTAACAATTCCTTTTAGTGATGAATTTGCAATTGCAACAGAGATTTTTACATCAGGATTGAAAATAGTCTCCACAATTGCATAAGGTCCCGAAGTTGCTGTTATTGAACCAATTAATCCGGCATCAGTTCGAACTGTCATACCAAAACTCAATTCCTCATTACTGCCTTTATTAATAATTAAATAAGTTCTGTTCCCGATTTTTTCAATACCCACCACGTCTGCGAAAACAAGATGATTACTCGTTTGTTTTGGTAAATCCAGCATTTTGCGAAGTTGTGCATTTTCTTTATCAGCAAGATAATTACGGGTTACTTCATTGGAAAGCTCCATATTCAGTTCTCTAAGTACTTGATTTTCCTGACGTATTGCAGCAATATTCGGAATTACCAAAATGTTCTCATTGATAAATCCAACCAAAGTTACAACAGAAGCACGAAAACCGCCTATGGACGTGAAGTCACCCAGTGAAATCATACTGAATGACATCATAACCAAGGCTGTAAATACTATATAATCCCTGAAGTTTACGAAGAAAACGTAAATTCTTTGCAGTAAATTCATTAATATTTTGTTTTATATTCTTTATAAAATTCAGCTATCAAATCGAAAGCATCCTCCAGCACTTTTTCTTGCGGTAAGATAACAATACGAAAATGATGCGAACCCGGTTTCTGGCCGAATCCGCTGCCCGGAACGAGTACAACACCGGTTTCCTGAAGCAATTGAGTGCAAAAATGAGTATCGTCTTTCACATCAATCGAAGCAAATGCATAAAAAGCACCTTCAGGTTGAACCAAACTTATACCATCAATTGTAGCTAATTTACTCATAGCAATATCACGACGACGCTCCAGGCGTGATATTACATCTTTCAAGTGTTCCTGTTTCCCATCAAGACAAGTTGGAATGGCATATTGCAATGGATGATTTGCCGAAACACGAGCACGCAATAGTTTATTTATTGCTTCAATATAATCTGACAGCACTTCTTTATTGCCGCTTACAACTCCCCAGCCAATACGGAAACCCGGTGCGAGAAAGTTTTTCGATAGACCTGAAAATGTGATTACCGGTGCTTCAGGATTGAGCGATGCAATAGATGTAAGTTTCTTATTATCGAAAATTAATTTATCATAAATTTCATCAGCAAAAATCACCAAATTATTTTCGAGAGCCAATTCCAAAATTTGTTCCAGAATTTCCGGACGGCAGATTGCGCCGGTTGGATTGTTTGGATTAATCAGTACAATTGCTTTTGTTTTGGAATTGATTTTAGAACGAATATCATCCACATCGGGCTGCCAGCCATTACTTTCGTCGAGATAGTAAGGATTAGGCGTCATTTCGTATTTGCTTTGGACAGCTGTATAAAGAGGATATCCCGGAGTCGGCATTAGGAAGTTTTCACCTTTATTTACTAAAGCGGAAAGGCAAATTTCAATTGCCTCGCTTGCACCATTTGTGATAAAAGCAGACTGAATATTACGAATTCCTTTCTTTTCTGAATCACGGATAATTGCATCAAGTGCAAATTGTTCACCAATCGAAGAAGCATAGCCATTCTTGTTTTCAAGCATTGCTTTATTGATGGATTCAATAATTTCTACCGGAGTTTCGAAATCATAAACATTCGGGTCGCCGATATTCAAATAATACATTTGCTTACCGGATTTTTTCACTTGGTCGGCAAGCACGATAATATCACGAATTGCATAAGTAACATTTATTGTTCTTTCTGCAGGTATAATTTTTCCAGACATTTTTACCTGATTGATTAATTTTTGTTCTACAAAATTACCAATAAAATGGCAAAAATATGGTAAAAAAGTATTAACATATTAATTAATATTTAAAATTGAATAAATATTCCGTTAATTTTTATTAATTTGTATTTTTTCTGTTTTGCAAAACATTAATGAATTTAAACTTTTTTTTAGAGTTTCTAGAAAATCAATTTCCTTCCAAGTATGCCTTGCCTGGTGACAGAATTGGATTACAGGTGCATTCCGGGAAGGGAGAAATAGAGAATTTGCTTATCTGCCATGAAGTTACACCTGAAATTATTGGTGAAGCTTTATGGAATAAATCAGATACAATTTTGGCATTTCATCCTCTGATTTATTCTCCATTGCAGAGAATTACTCAAGAAGACAGAGTTGGGAAATTGGTTAGCCTTCTCATTTTACATAAAGTTTCATTAATTTCACTGCATACCAGATTTGACGTGTACGAAAACGGCACAAGTTCACTTTTTGCCAAGGAACTTGATTTGCAAATCGAAAAATTTTTGATACCCAATACTGAAAATGAGAAATTCGGGATGGGAATTATCGGAAATTTTGCTGAAGGGCTTTTATTCGATAAATTTATCGAAAAAGTTCATTCTGTAACAAAAAATCCTTTGCGTTATACAAAAGGAAAAAAGGATAAAATTAAGAAAATCGGGATTGTGGGAGGCAGCGGCACATCTTTTTTGGATGAGGCTCTTGCAAATGAGCTTGATGCAATGATTACCTCCGATGCGACTTACCACACTTTCCATTCAGTAAAAGGAAATATGGCTTTGGTTGATCCGGGTCATTATGAAACAGAACAATTTATAGTTCCTGCCCTTTACAAATTGTTAAAAGAAAAATTGGCTAATGAATTTATTGGGCTTGTGGAATCAAAAATTAGTACAAATCCTATTAGTTATTTCCCTTAATTCGTCTAAAAAGAATAAATCAGGTAAAATATAAAAATGACATCACAAAGTAAAAGTATTGGAGCTCTTTCATTTCTGGATCTAAGACTCGATGAATTGAATGAAGAATTTGGTGATTTGCCGGAATTAGAAAAAGATAAGCATAGAGAACTTGTTAATGCTAAATCATTAGTGGAAGAAACTGACGGCGTGTTGAAAGAAATTCAACACTTCGTATCGGTTGCAAACGTTACTTTGATTGAACTCAAAGATAAAGAAGAAAAACTTACTCAACAGCAATTTCTTGTAAGAAATAATAAGGAATTCGATGCTCTTTCTCACGAAATAGATAACTTGAAAAAAGAGCACACAGAGCTTTCTTCAAAACTTAAATCCGAAGGAATCAAAGAAGAAAATTTATCTCAACTCCTGGATGAACAAAAAGAAAATGTCAAAAAACTTGAGGTAGAATTAACTATCCTGAAGAATAATATTGAAGAGCTTGCCGGAGAACAAAAGCAAATCGTAAGAGACTTGCGTCTCACTAAAGAAAAAATTGAAGCAAAAATCAATATTGCAAATTTGAAGGAATACAACCGTATCCGTGTGAACCATAATGATACTGCAGTGACAATTAAACGTAATTGCTGCTCAGGATGCTTCAATTCAGTTCCTCCGCAGCGCATCGTGGAAATTCGCAATAATGAAAACAAGATTTTCCTTTGCGAACATTGTGGCAGAATATTATTACCTGATAATATGGAAATTGATGAAAATTTAGTAGATGAAATTTTGCATTAGTTTTAAAAAAAAATAAATATTAACATATATCTAAATCCCACTCCTTTAGGAGAGGGATTTTTTTGTTTTCGACACACCCCTAAATCCCCTCTTTATAGAGGGGACTTTGATTTGTATGTCAATCACTGCTTGACAAGGAATTTATGTATTTCTCACCCCTTTTTCAAAGGGGGCAAGGGGTTTTTTTTTCTCAACACACCCTAAATCCCTCTCCTAAAAGATATGAACTTTTATTTGAATATCATTCTGAACTTCCTGGAGGTATTAGAAATAGTGAAAATTAAATTTTGTTCGTAGAGACTTAGCATGCTACGTCTCTACCCATTTCGGACAATTCTCAAAATTATTTTTTCACTTCTAATGTAATTTTTGACCAATTTGTGTGTTTAGTATATATGAGAACTTGCAATTTGAAAAAAATATATTAAATCCGTTGTTTATTATTTAATTGTTTTTCGTAAATTGCAATTGCCGATTTATTATGTTGCATGAAATGTCCAAGAAATGGAAGATTGGCTTATTAATATTACAGTAAATCCTGAAAAGGGCGCAAGAAATGCTTATATGCTTATATGCTTATGCAGAGACGATTCAGACGAAATTTATTGTATCAGAACCGCAGAAAAATCTGAACCTAAATCAGATGAAAATTACAGAGAAAGTTGCAAACTTTACTTCAATAGAATTTCCTTCGAAAACCGAAAGAAATACATTATGGAAAAAGAACTACTCCTCATTGCGTTTTTCTTACTTTGCTTTCAATTGGCAATACTAATTGAAAAATAAATTAATGTTTAACTAAATTTTTCGGAGGAAAAGATATGAAAATAATTTATAGACTTATTTTGCCGATACTAATTTTATTATTTCTATCAAATATATGTTCAGGACAGGATTCATGGGAAACAAAAAATAAGGGATTGGTCGGAAAAGCATATACAATGCATATATTTGATGTAAATAATACTTTTTGGTTATTAGAAGCATATCCATTATATAAATCAACAGATTTAGGAGGTACTTGGGAGCAACAGACACTAGGATATATAACAGGTGCAGAGGATTTAGTATATCAAGATAGTATGATAGTTATGGCAATTGCTGCAGGTGATTACGGATGGGCTGTTGTGAAATCAACAAATAACGGTCAAACATGGTATAATGCAAGTAAGGGATTAGGAGATAGTGTGCATCTTTTCTATGCAACAATTGCGATGAAAGATAATTATTTGTTCTTGGGCAGCACAGGTGCGATAACTAGATGTCCCGAACTAGGTGAAGGGACTTGGGAGAAAAAGAGTAATTATGTGAATTTGGAAAGTTGGAAAAAACCAATGCCGAATAAAATTCGTTCGTTCGACAAATATTTATTCATTGCTGATAATAATAATGGAGTTTGGGCAAGTACTGATTTAGGCGAAAATTGGTATAAAAAAAGTAATGGACTTTCGTTTGAGGGTGTTTTCGATATCCAATGTTTCGACAATGTACTTTATGCCTCCACTTATGGTGGAGGTATTTGCAGGTCTTATGATTGGGGTGAGAACTGGGAAAGGATTACACCAACAGAACCTTACGAATTAACCAGAATTAATTCAGTTTTCGTAAAAGGAAATACAATTCTAGCCGCAACTTATGATGAAGGCATGTATATCTCCCGAGATAATGGACTTACATGGGGTCAGGAAGAGTCTTCCTATAATTTCGGATTAACCCATGGCGGCGTGTTTAGTTTTTTTGAGAAGGATGAATATTTATATGTCTGTTATTTTAATTTTGGAGTTTGCCGAACAAAACTTTCAGACATAATTAATTCAGCCAAAGAAGCAGTTTGGGAGCCAATAACAAAAACATTTCCAAATCCGGCTTCTGACAAAGTGACAATAGAAGTTGAAGGAATTTACTCGAACATTCAATTTTGTAATGTTCCGGGAGAGAGTATCCAAATTGAAAATACTAGTACAATATTAAGCGAGAAAACAATTTTTACATTAAATACCACTCAAATACCAAGAGGCACATATTTTTACAAAATCTCAAATGGTGAAAAAGTAGTAAAAGGAAAATTCAATAAATATTAACATAAAGGGGCTTTTGCCCCTTTGATTTGTTAGATTTTATGTGAACGAAAATAATCTTGATTACCATTTTTCATAATGGATAATATCGGGATTGAATTTATCCTTAACATGTTCAGAACCGGTTGGATATCCTAAAGGAATAATATTCAAAGGTACGATTGATTCGGGGATGCCAAGTTCGCCACGAATATAAGTCACAGCAACATCTTTAGGATGGAGCGCAACCCATGCACCGCCTAAACCAAGTGATTCAGCAGCCAAAAGTATATTTTCGCTTGCAAGTGTTGCATCAATAACAGCAAAGTCCATGTGCTTGCCATTTGCTTTTTCAGGATTAGTACAAACAACAATTGCAGAAGTTGCAGAATCCAGCATTTTGCTGAATTGCAATGATCCGGCAAATTTCTTCATTGTGTTTTTATCATTGATAATAATAAATTCCCATGGTTGAGTATTAAGGGCAGTTGGAGCTGCCATACCTGCTTTAACTAATTCTAAAAGCAATTCATCTGAAATTGTTTGTTCTGTAAAATGTCTAACAGTTTTTCTGTTATGAATAGTTTTGAAAGTATCGTTCAAATATTCACTCATTCTAATTACCTAATTTATGTTTTTGAAAAAATTATTCATTATCCAAAAGGTCATTGAAACGCTTTTCTGTACGGTTTTTCCATGCACCTTTATTCCAGATGTATGAAGCCAGCAAGGGGAATGCGATAGTAACTTCGCTGAAGACCATTTGCTCATAAGTTGTTTCAACTTTGCCCCAAGAGCTTGCTTCTTTCAGTGTGGAACCGGAAAGTCCTCCGTCACGTTCGTCTGCAACTGTTATTTGCACGGCATATTTATGCATTGGAGCATCTTCGCCAAGCACTTCTGCAGCAACGACAATATCTTGTGTGAAGTTTTTCGGAACACCACCGCCAAGCATCAAAATACCTGTTTCTCTGTTATGTATTTTTATTTTTGTAATTTCAAGAAAATCTTTGGCTGAATCGAGCGATACAACCGGTCCTTTTGTATGGAACTGATGATGTACCAACCCGAATCCGGCACTGCAATCGGAAAATGCAGGAACGAAAATAGGAATACCTTTTTCGTATGCTACACGGATAATTGAATCTTCGCCAATATTATTATCTACAAGCCATCGTCCCATTTCACTTATAAATTCACGTGAACTGTAAGCAGCAGGTTCCATTGAATTTGCAATTTCTGCAACGGTCATATCGCAAACACGCAAATCATCTTCATCAATATATGTATCATAAATTCTGTCTATCATCAAATCTCTCAATTCATTGTCATCCACAAATTGAGTACCCTGATAATGCTTGAATCCGAGGGCTTCGAGAAAATCCTGATCCACGATATTTGCACCTGTGGAAACGATTGCGTCAATAGCATTTGAACGCATCAAATCAACGATTGCACCTTTCATACCGGCACTTATCAAAGAACCTGCCAATGTTAAGATAATGCCGCATTCTTTATCGGCAACCATCATATTAGCAATTTCGGAAGCTCGGTATAAGTTCCTTGCCTGAAAGGCAGTTTTGCCCATTGCCTCAACTAGGGGAACTGCATTAAAACTTTTTATGTCAATATGCTCTACGAGCTTATTCGGATTAAGAAAGTCCTCTTTTGTACTCATTTTATTATCCTGATGATTTTAAAAATTATAATAGTATAAAAACGAGTTTTACATTTTTTTATTTATCAAATTTACGAATAAAAGATGTAATAAAGGTTTATAAAATCGTTGCTCAAAATCTTGATTTAAGTTCTAAAATCAATTTTTTACTTAATTTTGAAAAATATAAAATTTTACTTTGTATGCGTATATTAATTTTCAATTGGCAGGATATAAAAAATCCTTTTGGTGGTGGTGCGGAAGTACACTTGCATGAAATTTTCAGCCGTGTGGCTCGAATGGGTCATAAAGTTGTGTTGTATTCCTGTTCATTCAAAGGAGCTCCTGATCTTGAAATAATTGACGGAATCGAAATTCACCGGTTCGGCAGCAGAAATATGTTCAATTTCCATGTTAAAAAATTGTATAAACAAGCTATTGCAGAACACGAATTTGATATTGTGATTGATGATATAAATAAAATTCCGTTTTATATGCCACGCTACGTAAAGAAACCCCTATTAGCAATTAGTCACCACTTTTTCGGTAAAAGTATTTTCAAAGAAGCCGGATTGATTAGCGGACTTTACGTGTATATTTCTGAATACTTTGTGAATTTAATCTATAAAAAAACTCCATTTTCCGTTGTATCGCAAAGTACTTTGGATGAATTTATCGAAAGAAAATTCAATCCTGAAAATTTCACAATAATTTATAATGCGCTTACAACAGAAAACTTCCCGTTTGAACATAATCAGACTGATTTTGATAAATTCCGAATAGCTTATTTCGGCCGATTAAAAAAATATAAAAGCGTTGAACAACTCTTTTTTGCTTTTCAGGGTTTTCTGGAAAAGAATCCAAATTCTCAATTAGAAATTATTGGTCGTGGAGATTACCGGGAATTTCTGGAAAAACTTGCCGTACAACTTGGCTTTTCAGATAAAGTAATATTCTATGGATTTGTATCTGAAGAAGATAAAGTACGCATCCTTTCTGAAGTGGACGTAGTTGTGAATACTTCCCAGAAGGAAGGCTGGGGGATAACCAATCTGGAAGCAAATGCCTGCGGTACTCCTGTCATCTCTGCAAATGTCCCTGGTTTGAAAGATTCGGTAGATAGTGGGAATTCAGGACTGCTTTACGAATACGGGAATATTCCAGAATTAACAGAGAAACTAAATTCGGCACTGCTCGACCCTGAAATGAAACAGCACCTTCGTGAAGGTGCTGTCTCTTGGGCTAAAAAGTTTTCGTGGAATAAATCTGCTAAAGAAATGGCTGAACTTTGCGAAAAAGTTATAGCAAATTTCACTAAAAAATAGAAGTTACACTATATCTTCTCTGTCTCCAAAGTATTTCATAAACTGAATTCTTTCGAGGAAAGCAGGATCGTGTACTTTTGAATTATTTGCTAAACCACGGAAATCATCTACCGAAGCAAAATTCTTGCTTTCCATCCATCTTTCAGTATCTTCTATCATTTTTGTTATCACATTTGGTCCATGTTTGTAAATTGCGGACACAATCTGGCAAGTTTTTGCACCTGCAAGAAGCATTTTAATTGCTTCTGTTGATGAATGGATACCGGTTGAAGCAGAAATATCAATATTAATTCTTCCTGACATCAAGGCAATCCATCGGAGAGGCAGCAAATATTCATGGTCAGAACTGAAAACCATTGCCGGTGCCAATTTCATACTATCAATATCAATATCAGGATGGAAAGTTCTATTGAATAATGTTAGTCCTTTAATGCCGGTTTGCGAAAGTTTATGAATTGTGTTTGCCAAACCCGAAAAATATGAACCAATTTTCAATGAAACAGGAATTTCAACATAATTCAAAACATGATTTACTAATTCGAAATACTTGTTTTCAATTTCCTGGCTTGTTTCATCAATCCTGGTAGGAAGCAAAAACGCATTGATTTCCAAAGCATCTGCACCGGCTTCTTCAAATTTCTTTGCATAAGAAGCCCATTCAGCTGTGCTTATAGCATTAATACTTGCAATTACTTTCAAATCAGTTTCATTTTTCACCTGATAAATCAATTTGGAATATTTTTCCAAACTTTGTTCTTTGATTTTATAATCGAAATAATCGTAAAATTCATTATTGTGGTGTCCTTGGTACTCATTCGTCATGAAGTGTTCGAATTCATTATGAATTTCTTCTTCAAAAATTGATTTAATCACTACTGCAGATGCACCTGCAACTTCATATCTTTTAATTTGAATATGAGTACTGGTGAGACCGGAACTACCAACTATAAAAGGATTTTTAAGATTCAGCCCTAAATATTTTGTTTCTAAATTTGCCATTGAGCACCTATTTATTCTGTTTTTTTAATATTTCTAATTGAAATTCGAAAAATTGCAAAATTGCTAACAAGAAAATTAAGAATTTTTTCTAATATATTAATTAATAATAGATTATTTTACCTCACAATCATAAATTTCATCGGTTTCTCATTCCCAATCCGCACAAAATACACTCCCGCCTGCAAGGTGGAAACATCTATCCTGTATTTATTCCCCTCTTGAGGGGTGCCCGAAGGGCGGGGTGGATGCATTTCATCCCCAAAGATATCGAAAATCCGGATTGCATCTGACACACCTTCTTCCTGTCGGGGCAATTCATGAATTGCCCCTACGTTGACCTCAATATATTCCGTTGCTGGGTTGGGGAAGATTGGCTGATTTATTTCCTTATTTTCATTAACACCCACTGTGTACCAATTATTGGAGAAAAATAATAACGTAATTCTTCCTGAGAATATTTCATCATTTTTGTTGAATCTTAATATATTTGCTGTTTTTGTAAATGAATAAATTGGTTTATCAACTGGATTATTTATTACTGCTGAATATGAGGGGTTGTTATTAAAATCACCATCAATTATGGTTTTATCACCGTCATACGAAAATCCAAAAAAAGAAATCCAATTGAAAGTATTAAAATTAATTTTTTCACCACTTAAAAAAAAGAAGTTAAAATGACCTCCTCCTTGAAAAGCAACATATTTATTGTTGCTTGAAATTTGGACATCTTTAAATTCTCCTATCGTATTATCTTCCCCAAAATCCCTGATTTTCGTTAGTGTTTCTGCATCCCAAAGCTCCATGGTGTATTTCCAATTGTTATCAAGGACATAAGCGAATCCTATTGCCAAATATTTACCATCTTTTGAGAGAGCCATTCTATCAACCATATTTGTACCGGAACCTTTGATTATTGAATGACTTTTTACTTTAGTTTCTGTAAGAAAGTTATAAACACAAATTTCATCTCCATCAGGGTAATAAAAAATTAAATCATGATCGTTTGGTAAAATTCCTAAATCCTGTCCATAAAGTTTTAGCGTTTTCCAGATATTACCTGAATTATAATCCCATATTACTATTCCTGTTGTGCTCCAAATATTTGTAGCCAAATATTGCCCATCAGAAGTAATAAAGACTTCCTGAATTTCTCTCCCAGAAACTCCCCCCTCAAAAACCCTAATTGTATGTCCATCTTTTGGGTCTATTTCCCAAATTTCGTGATTCACTGCGGCTATTATATTCCCATTAATCGGGTGGAACTTTGCATCATTTACAAAGCGTGGGTAGATACTCCTTTCCCAGAGTAAGTCCCCATCACCATTTGGTATTTCCTGAGCGGGTGCTACATTAAGCAAAGAAAACAAGATGAATACGAGCAGGAGTACGTTGTGCGAAAAATAATACTTTTTCATAATCACCTCACTACCACAAATTTCATCGGTTTCTCATTCCCAATCCTCACAAAATACACTCCCGCCTGCAAGGTGGAAACATCAATCCTGTATTTATTCCCCTCTTGAGGGGTGCCCGAAGGGCGGGGTGGATGCATTTCATCCCCAAATATATCGAAAATTCGGATTTGCTGTAGAACACCCCCTAACCCCCTCTTTTCAAGAGGGGGAACATTCAAGGCAATATATTCCGTTGCAGGATTGGGATAAATTGATTCTTTTGATTCTAGATTAGGTTTTATGCCTACTGTGTACCAGTTGTTTGAGAAGAATCTCATTGAAATACCAGCTGTGAATATTTCTTCATTCGGACTACATCTTATTACATTGAGCATTTTTGTAAAAGAATATAGTGGTGAATCTAATGGATTATTAATTACAATCGTTTGATAAACACTATTAATGAAACCATCAAGTATGGTTTTATTCCCGTCATTTGAAAATCCAAATCTATTAACTTGATAAAAGGGACTCAGATTTATTGTATTACCTTCAATTGTATAAAGTTTTAAGTCGAAACCAATATTGCCTAAAAATCCTACATACTTGTTATTGTTAGAAATTTGAATATCTTTAAATTCATTAGTGTTTGTTGCTTCCCCAAAATCCCTGATTTTCGTTAATGTTTCTGCATCCCATAGCTCCATGGTGTAAATCATATCACTGACTGGTCTGTATCTGAAGCCAATTGCTAAATATCTTCCATCCTTAGATAACTTAACTTGATCTGCAGATTTTGGATAAGTACTTATTGATTTTATTATTGAATTTGTTGAAATGTCATAAATGTTTAATTTCCTAACTTGTTGCTCAGTATTATAGGAAAAATAAACAACTCTAATGTCATCAGGGAATATCCCTCCTAATCCTTGCCAGGCAATTGTTTCTCCATTATGAAATGATTGTTTTAATTCTCCTTTTGCATAATCCCAGACTAATAAACTATCCCCATCATCAGTTAAGATGGTACTACCATCAGAAGTAATGTCAATTGAATGAAAATGATGTTGTTCTTCTGAAGAAGTACCGTAATACATTACTCTAATCGTATGTCCATCACTTGGGTCTATTTCCCAAATTTCGTGATTCACCGCTGCGATGATGTTTCCATTGATTGGATGAAATTTAGCATCATTAACAAAGCGGGGGTAGATACTCTTTTCCCAAAGCAAGTCCCCATCACCATTTGGTATTTCCTGAGCGTGAGCTACATTAAGCAAAGAAAACAAGAAGATAGCGAGCAGGAGGGCTCTGCGGTAATTTAATGAATATTTTGATGGCATTTTGTTTACTCCTAATATTAGGATATACAAAATTAGGAATAAAATGGTTAAAATTTTAAATTTTAAATTTTAAATGATAATTTGCGGGGAGGTGTTACCCCGCTCTTACGATATTGTATTTGTAGAGACAATTCATGAATTGTCTCTACTGCCAGAACCACGAAGTGGTTCAAGAAGAGTAACCACAGGTGAAAACCTGCGGGGAGTAATCCCAGTAGAATAACCCCTAGCCACCTCAAAGAGAGGGAACGAATAATTCCCCTCCTTTGGAGGGGTGGATCCCGATGAAATCGGGAGACGGGGTGGTTGAATTCAAAAACCCCCTAGCCCCTTGTAAATCCCTATTTGTCGGGACTTTGAAAAAAAAGGAGAAAATGCATAGAATCCGGGACAGGCAGGAATGACAGCCAAATCAAAGTCCCTCTCTTTTAGGAGAGGGATTTAGGGAGAGGTCGAAAACAGAAACCCCCTAGCCCCTTGTAAAAAAAGGGGGTAACAGCCCTGGATTCTTCGCTTTGCTCAGAATGACAGCCAAATCAAAGTCCCTCTCTTTTAGGAGAGGGACTTAGGGAGAGGTGTGAATAGAAACCCCCTAGCCCCTTGTAAATCCCGATTTGTCGGGAATTTGAAAAAAAGGGGGGAAAATGCATTGAATCCAAACGCTATTCCATTTTAATGATTTACAATTATTTTATAAACCTTGTCGGATTTTGCCTGAATAATTATAAGATATACTCCATTAGGTAGAGAATCTGTATTGAATACTGCAAGTTTATTTTCAATATGTAATTTCTTGTTTACTTCACCTTTTAAAGTAGTTTCAGGAAGTATTTCTGAACTTGATAAAACTTCAATTTTCGGATATATCTTGTTTAGACCATAAATATCAACTAAGTAAATGTCAAATGTTGGAGCAGAATCCGTATAAAAAATCTTAAAAGGAACATGCACCATGCCAGTTACAGGATTTGGATATGGCGGTCCGGAGAGAATATCGCCAAAATCGACAATATCTATAGTTTCAAATTCCAGAGGAACATCGCATTTTGAGTCCGATGAGTATTCATTCGGTACACCTTTTGCAATCAATGGTAAAATATGGGGCCAGCATCTGTCATTCAAATACAAAGTGTCTCTTTCCAAATCTATATTTCTGGGAGAATAACATATCTCCAACTCAAATGTTCCATAAGGTTCCAGCACAATGGGCAATTGAGATTGAGGGATGGAAAAAGATAAATTCTTGTAAAGATATATATTATCTATAGTCTGCGGCTTCCAGCTTTTACTTGTTACTAGAATTTTCCTGCAAATTATATTGGGAAAATTAATTGAATCCAGTGAAAATTCTTTTATTGTTGAAAATTCAAAATCGAAAGTGTTTGTATCAAGTCTTACAACTACATTTACAGACTGTGAAAGCGATGAACACCCGTTTTGATTGTATGTTTTCAGCTTGTAATCACCTGTTTCTTTAATGTAAATTTTCCTTTCCTGTGAGAATGGATTTATATCGGAATCCTTGTACCACTCGTATTTTGCGGCAATATATCGTGACTGCAGCCAAACAGAATCGCCAATGCAAATGTCTGTTTTGGTTAATTCTTCAATTTCTGCTTCGGGATTAGGCATAAATTCAATTTTAATTGAATCGGAATTATCACAACCATATTCATCAGTAACTGACACTGAATAAAGACCTGTCTTTGTTGCTGCAATAGACTGAGTTGTATCTCCGGTGTTCCAGAGATAATTTGGGTAAGATTCGCTAACATCAATATATACAGTATCACCTTCGCAAAGAACATTTGTCGTGCTCAGGTTCAAAGTAACGGGTAGAGCCGGCATAAATGTAACCTCAAAAGGAAGCGACGTAGCCGAATCGCATTCCGTATTGCCTCCCCACAGAGTGTATATACCCGGTTGTGTTACTTTAATACTTGGTGTTTTTTCGCCGGTGGACCATCTGTAATTTGCATATTCTATCAAAGAATATAAAGTTACTGTATCGCCATTACAAACAGGCATATTTTCGACAGCTGCAATTTCGGGTTTTGCGGAAACATCACCGACAAATTTATAAACCCCTTCTCCAACAACATAGCCGGTAGTATCATTTTTGAACCAGATATCATCTAAACTTGCACCAGGGGAGATGCCGCAATTTCTGTTAGCCCAGGTTTTACCTGCATCTGATGTGTAATAAACAGAACGATTCCACCCAACAACCCAACCACGTTTATCATCATGAAGAAAGGAACCGAACATAGAATTACCAAAATAAGTTGAATTCCATGTAACACCCAAATCAGTCGACATTCTTGCACCACCATTACCGCCATTACCAAGACATTCTGTTGAAAAAGGTAACAGGAAAGTTCTGCCGTACATTGTTATTTCCTCCTGCCAATCAGGATTTCCGGTATTTGTGTAAAAGCTCCATGTTTTGCCGAAATCCGTTGTACTGTACATTTTGCCGCTGCCAACAGCATAACCTTTCCCTGAAAAACCATCAATAATTAAGTCTGACAGAGCGGATTCCCAAAAATCAAGCGTGAATAAACTCCAAGATGCACCACCGTTTTCAGTTCTCCAAAATTCTTGTTTTTCAGGACCGCAACCACCTCCAATAGCCAATCCTGTATTAGCATCCAGGAAGAAATTACCCCAAATGCTTACTTGCCCGGGAGGAGAAACTTCGAACCATGTTGCACCACCATCCAAACTTTTAAAAATGCCTCCAAAAGCAGAGTTATAGACTAATCCGGAAGTATAACCTACTTTTTCGTTTACAAAATAGATGCTTTCAAGTTGAGTTCCAGCGGGGATGATAGTGCCTTTCCAGGTTTGTCCTCCATCGTCAGTTCTGATTACAGCTCCATTTCTACCACATGCCCAGCCATATAGAGGATTGGATTCAAGAAAATACACATCAAGGTAATATGCATTATCGTATGGAGACGGAATTGCCGTAACTCGCTCCCATTGAGCATATACAGGAAGGAAATTTATGATAATAAAAAATGATATTACTATTTTAGTCATTTTGTTCTTTAAAATAAAGAGTTAGAAAATTATTATTTTTTGTTCATAATACAATCGAGTTAAAAAACGTCTATAAAAATATGTCATTTATTGATGCCAATATTCACAAATGTGGATAACTTGCAAAAATTAACTAAATTTTAACTAAATATACATGGTAAACTAATTGTTTTTTAATATTCGTAAACCCTTGAAATTATTACTTAAAAAAGTTCGATTTTAAAAAAACATTTTTTTGGAGCGAAAGTATATATTTGCAATAAATTGATATACAAAGAACTTAACTGTTTTTAGTGCATTTTTTTAATTTGTTGATAACTTTTTTATTTTGTAATTCAAAAACTTTTTGTAAAATTACAGTTGGAATTAAATGCAATTTCAAAAACTTATACACACTTTAATGCTTGTTTACCTGTTTTTATAAAACGTATAAGTTAAACAAGTAGTTTTTATAAAATATTAGTAATTATGAATGATACATATATGGATTTGCTCCCTAAGGAGTATGGATTAAAAACGCAAATTGTTAAAAATGAATCTCAGGCCGAGCAAATCTGGAACCAAGCTCTAAAGATTATTCGTGATAACGTTGATGCCAGCTCCTATAAAGTTTGGTTTGAAACTATCGTTCCAAAGTCAATTAATGATGAATCAATCGTACTACAGGCTCAAAGCCAATTCTTTTATGAATGGTTGGTTGAGCATTATTCCAATTTGATTCATACTACTCTCAGAAGAGTACTGAATAAAGATGTGGAAGTTCTTTTTGAAATTAAACCTGCTGAAAGAAAAACTCTTGCAGGAACCTCCGTCCCCATGCCCCTGGCAAATGGGAATGGCGGCAGCATTCCACCTACAATAGAAGACGGCGAACACAATCCCGATTTAGGATTTGATTTGCTTGATTCAACATTAAATCCTGATTATATTTTTGATAATTTCGTTGTCGGAGAGAGCAATCAAGTTGCTTTTGCTGCAGCAAAGGCTGTTGCCGAAAATCCACTCAAAACACGATACAATCCATTATTGATTTATGCAAATTCAGGTTTAGGTAAAACTCACCTTGTACATGCAATCAGCAATTTTATAATTAGCAGAAATCCACATGTGAAAGTGCTATACACAACAGGGGAACAATTTTATGTGAATTTCGTAAACGCAGTGCAAAACAATAGAATTAGCGATTTTACCAAAGTTTACCGTAATATTGATGTGCTTATTATTGATGATATTCAGTTTTTAGCAGGTAAGGAAAAAACCCAGGATAATTTCTTCCATACATTTAATTCCTTGCGCCATGCCGGTAAATTAATCATTCTTACCAGCGATAAGCCAACACGTGAACTTCGTGGTGTTGACCAAAGATTAATATCCAGATTCAATTCAGGTGTGACTGTGGATATTCAAATGCCCGACCTTGAAACACGTATGGCAATTCTCCGAAAAAAAGCCCGCAATGACGGTTATAATTTCCCATCTGAAATTGTTGACTTTGTTGCTCGCACTATTACTGATAATATTCGTGATATCGAAGGTGCTTATATTAGTCTGGTAGCTCATGCTACATTCAATAACCGCCCTCTCACAATCGAATTGGCAAAAGATGTAATAAATAATATTTACTGCATCCAGGAAAGAGAATTGACTATGGAAAGCATTATCAAAATAGTTGCAAATCATTACAAATTACCCGAAGACTTACTTTCATCTAAATCTCGTAAACATGAAATCACACTTGCTCGCCAAATGTGTATGTTCCTTGGAAAGAGATTGCTGGATATTCCTCTGAAGAAAATTGGTTCTTATTTCGGTGGTCGTGACCACTCTACAGTGCTTCATTCAATTTCCACTATACATCATTATTTGCAATACGATAGAGTAGTTAAGAAAAATTATGATGTTATATTCAGTAATATCCGCAAAGAACACGGATTGAATATTGAAATATAGTAAATTCATCTTGAATTTTATAGATAAAAAAAACGCAGCCAAAAGCTGCGTTTTTCATTTGTACCGGGCGAATGATGGGGCTCGAACCCACGACCCTCAGAGCCACAATCTGATGCTCTACCTACTGAGCTACATCCGCCATTTTACAGAATTACAAAATTACGACTTTTTTGAAAAACAGCAAAATTAGACTGAAAAATAAGTTTATCATTTTAGGTAGATTCAATGAATTTGGAAAAAGATGTAATGCACTTAATCAAAAAGTAAATGATAGCCTTATAGAATTAAAAAAGCCCCAAAAAGGGGCTTTTCTGCTGCCTCGTTAGGGCTCGAACCTAAACTCTTCTGATCCAGAGTCAGACGTGTTGCCAGTTACACCACGAGGCATTTTTTTTCTTTTTCATTTTTTTCTGAATTCAAAATTACGAAAAATCTTTCTTATTTTGTATTCTTAACTGAAAAATTATATTTTTAAAACTTTCGCAATCACAACACGAATATTATTGGGGGGATTTTCACCCTTTTTAAGTTTTGTAATCTTTTTGGGATATTCAAATTCATAATTGAAAACACGGGTAGGCAAACCAATTTCTTTCACAGCAGCTGCAAGCTGATTCACACGTGCCTGCAAAAATTCATCTTCGATTTGTTTTGCGGGAATTGTAACTCTTTTTTTCTTTTTCTTACCTTTAACCTCAACGTACTGATTTACTTTTTTGGATTTAAATTTAGTT
>Ga0209417_1003948_pt1 | contig 18710 bp, 17 predicted proteins | sample RifGroF2_FD_184002 | JGI IMG/M metagenome (GOLD analysis project Ga0209417, IMG submission 184002) | Groundwater microbial communities from Rifle, Colorado, USA - Groundwater F2 (SPAdes) (version 2) | ecosystem: Environmental > Aquatic > Deep subsurface > Groundwater | place: Rifle, Colorado... | reverse complement strand
CCACTATTTACAAATTAAAGCAGACTGTCAATTTTCAATCAGTCTGCTTCGATAATTCAATATTAATGGAGGTTTTTACCTCTTGTTAAAAATCAGTGTAAAACATCTTCGTCCGTAGAAATTCCAAATTGTAAATAAATCAAATTTAAAAAGCGGTGAATTTTTTTGCCGCTTTTTAACTGATAATATCTAATATAATTATCTTTTGTTCTTCCATTTTTAATTTCCCTAAATTATGTCATATAAGCTATTCATACCTGAGGGCATCTATCGGACTAAGCAAAGATGCTTTGTATGCGGGGTAAAAGCCGAAGAAAATCCCCACTAACCCCGAAAATCCAAAAGAAATAATTATCGACAAAGGCGAAACCATTGTAGGCCAACCCGCAAATACTGAAACCAAACTTGCTCCCGTTATACCGATTATAATTCCGACTATGCCGCCTGATAATGACAACATAAGAGCTTCAATAAGAAATTGAAGTCTGATATCCCAGGTTTTTGCGCCAATAGCCATTCTAATCCCGATTTCTTTGGTTCTTTCGGTTACGGAAACAAGCATTATGTTCATAATTCCTATACCGCCGACCAATAAAGAAACCGAAGCAATCGCTCCAAGCAGAAACCCCATAACATTTGCCGACTGTTGAGCCATTTGCATCATCTGCGTAAGGTTTCTAATGCTGAAATCATCGTCTTGATTCTGTCCTATATGATGTCTTTCTTTTAATAAAACCGTTATTTCATCCTGCGCGGTATCCAGGGCTTCCGAGTTATTTGCTTTTACCATGATAATCCTGACCATGCCGGGAAATTGCGAGCCAAAAAGCTTTTTCTGCCCTGTTGTCAATGGAATCATAATCGTATCGTCCTGATCCTGCCCGTTTGCCGATTGTCCTTTGCTGTCGAGAGTTCCGATTATCGTGAACGGAATCCCTTTTATCCTGATGATTTTTCCAACAGGATCAAGGTCGCCAAAAAGGCTCAACACTACTGTCTGTCCCAAAAGACATACTTTTGTGGCGTTTTTAACGTCTTCATCCGTAAACGCCCTTCCCGCCGATAAAGACCAGTCCCTTATTTCCAGAATATTTGGAGTTGAACCGATAATGCCCGTAGACCAGTTTTGATTTCCGTAAATAATTTGTCCCGTTCCTGATACTATAGGCGCAACGCCATAAACAGAAGGACATTCGTTTTTTATAGCTTCAGCATCTCTTGCGGTAAGAGTTGGCTGGGTTCCCATCCCTCCTCTTATTCCACCTGACGTTGTAGAGCCTGAAGTAACCATAAGTAAATTGCTTCCCATGCCTGCAATCTGGTCGGATATCTGTTTGCTCGCCCCGGAACCTATTGCCAGCATAATAATTACAGCTCCTACACCTATAATCATCCCGAGGCTGGTTAAGATTGAGCGCATTTTATTGACTTTTAAGGCTCTGTATGCAATTTTTATCGTGGAAGAAAGGTCAATCATTATTTGCCTTCCTTTCGTCTACTTGGTTGCTCGCCATAAACGGGTCTTCAGGTCGGCAAAGCCGCCCTTGCGCCCTCTGCTCGCAATCCGCGACAATATTCCCGTCTTTAAATCTTATAATTCTTTTGGAATATTCGGCTATTTCAGGTTCGTGAGTCACCAGAATTATGGTTTTTTTAGATTCCTGATTGAGTTTTACAAACAATTCCATAATTTCGAGGCTTGTTTTCGTGTCAAGATTTCCTGTCGGCTCATCCGCCATAATTATTGGTGCGTCATTAACTATAGCTCTTGCTATTGCAACTCTTTGCTGCTGCCCGCCGGAAAGCTGGTTGGGCGTATGATGAATTCTACCCTCAAGACCGACTATTTTTAAGGCTTCCATTGTTCTTATTTTTCTTTCAAACGAAGATTTCCCGCTGTATATCATGGGAAGTTCAACATTTTCAATAGCAGAAGTCCTCGGCACAAGATTAAAACCTTGAAATACAAACCCTATCTTTTCATTTCTTATTTTAGCAAGCTCATCTCGGCTTAAATTGCTTATATCAATATTATCAAGCAAATATTTTCCTTCTGTGGGCTTGTCAAGACAGCCGATAATATTCATGAAAGTCGATTTTCCCGAGCCTGACTGTCCCATTATAGACACAAAATCCCCTGTTTCTATTGATAAAGAAACATCCTTAAGCGCATGAACTTCGACATCGCCCATTGTATAAGTTTTGCGAAGCTGATTTGTACTTATAAGCGACATATTAATGCATTCCCATTCTTGGAGGTCTGCCTTTTAATTTTTTTGATTTTTCTATTTTGTTTATAATCACTTTTTGTGCTTCGTTGAGCTTGCCGGAAACTATTTCTGTATAAGCCCCGTCGCTGACTCCTGTTTTTATTTTTACTCTTTCAGGCTTTTCGTCTTTTAGTATCCAGATGCCTTGTTCTTTGTATTTTGGGGCATCTTCGTCGGTATTTGGAGTAAATCTTAAGCCGGCGTTTGAAACCATCAAAATATTTTTCTTTTTAGACGTTATTATAGAAACATTTGCGGTCATTCCCGGCTTAAGTTTAAGGTCTTTATTGTCTACATTGACGACAACATCGTAAGTTACCACATTTTGAAGGGTTGTAGGGGTAATTCTTATCTGTCTGACCTTGCCTTTAAAAGTCATGTCGGGATAACCGTCAAGTGTGTATTCAACGTCTTGATTAAGCTGAACTTTTCCTATATCGGCTTCTGCAACGTTGGTATCAATTTGCATTTTGGTTAAATCTTGCGCCACAAGAAACAATGTCGGAGTTTGAAAGCTCGCCGCAACTGTTTGACCTACATCTACGTTTCTTGTAACAACTATTCCGTCAACAGGAGAAATGATTCTTGTATATCTTAAAAGTGTCTGATTATTCCTCAACGCCGCGGATGCCTGTGCGATTTGCGCATGCGCGGAAGCCACCTGAGCGTTATCAGAATTATAAGTCGCCTCTGCAAGGTCTACCTCGCTTCGGGAAATAAAATTTCTTTCATACAATGATTTGTTGCGGTTATAAGTCTTTTCATCATTTGCTCGAATACTTTTTATTTTTTGAAGATTTGCCTGAGCATTGTATAAGTTTGCTCTGCCTTGTTCTACCTGTGTTTCAAGGATAGAAGGATCAAGTTGAGCCAATAATTGCCCTTTTTTTACCGGAGAATTAAAATCTACATATAATTGTTTGATAACTCCTGAAGTCTGAGTACCAACACTAACACTTGTTACCGGATTAACTGTTCCTGATGCGGTAATGGATTCAGTTATATCTCCCTTGATAATAGGTTCTGTTTTATATTTAACAGGGCTTTTCATTCCTTTAATTATGAAAAACACTAAAGAACTAATTAATATTAAAATTATTATGCTGATAATTGTTTTTTTCATTTTACCCCCATTGCGTTTTCAAGGTTTATATATGCTGTGTTATAGTCATAAAAAGCTTGCACATAGGATAATTGCGCGTTATTATAACTAATTTCCGCGTCATTTACCTCTATAGAGCTTCCAACACCTACATTGTACCTGCCATTGGCTAAATCAAAGTTTTCTTTCGCCTGTTTAACGGTTAATTCGGTTATAGGTATTGTTTTTTCAGCTTCAATAAGGTTTATATATGCCTGCTGAACTTGTAAATATATATTTTGCTTTAGTATTTCAATGTTTGATTTTGCAACATCAAGATTTGCTCTGGCTTCATTTACTATATTTTTGGTTAAAAGCCCGTTGAAAACAGGAATATTAACATTCGCCCCGAATGACCAACCGTTGTCAAGCGGAAATTCCTGCCCGCCCAGTCCATAATTGGCATAACTTGTCACAGCGGGTAAATAATCTTTTTTAGCGAGTTTTATGGATTCAGTCGCTATAGTTTCTTTTGTTACTAAGGATTTTAAGTCGGGTCGATTGTCAAAAGCTTTTTTAACAGCTTCTTCAAGGGTTATATCAAATTTTTTAAAAGAAAGATCGCCGATTATACTATGTTTTTCAATCGCTGACTTTAAAACAGTATTTTTGACCAAAGTATTTGAGGATTTTGAGTTATTTTTATTTGAAACCTTAATGTCTTTATTGATGATATTTTTAGGTCGATTAAAATTAACTGTATCGGCAATATCGTATTCAGGGGCTTCGTATATGCCCATTGCGTTGCTTAAACCGGCTATCGCTACTTTATACGCATTATTTGCCTTGATATAATTCAATTTTACATTGCTTAAGTTAACTTCAGCCGTTGTCACATCAATTTTTGATCTGGTTCCGATTTCAAAAAAAGCTTTTGCCTGTTTTAAATGTTTTTCATTCTGATTGATAGACTGAGTAAAAATATCCTTGTTTATTTTAGCTAAAAGTGCGGAATAATAAGCTTGTTTGACATTATAGGCTATCTGAACCGTTATATCATCAACATCATAGGTGGCGGAATTTAAATTTAATTTTTGAATTTTGGTTTTTGTCGGAGTTTTTCCAAAATCATAAACAAGTTGGTTTACATTGATATTACCGGAATATTGGTTATTATTTTTGTCTGTTGAAGAATTGGTAATAGAATTTTGCCTGCCATACCCTGAGCCTAAGTTCAACTGGGGAAAATAACTTGACTTTGCCTGACCGATTTTGCTTTGATAAATCTTCGTTGTGTTTTTAGCGAGATCTATATTGGGATTATTATTGAAAGCTATATCGAGACAGCGTTCTAAAGTAAGAACCTCGCCTTTTTTTATAACATTATCTTGTATTTGTGTTACAGGAGATGTTTTTGCAGGCTTGTTTTCGCCATATGCTTGAAAATTCAAAACAAAAACCGATAAAATACATAAAAATATTAATATGACCTTATTCACAAAAAATCCTTATCTCATAATCAATAGTTATTAAATTAATTTTAGTACAAACCTGTAATAATAACGAAACTGCAAGAATAAAAGTTCATTGGTTTAAAAAAGCGGCTTAGTCTTGAAAAACAAGATTAAACAAAGGTAAGGAGATTAATATGAATAATAGCTATAAATTTTAACCTGCTTTATGTAGAGCGCTAATATTTGTTTTGCCTGAAAAAACATCAATAATCGGCTGAGATGCCGCAAAAATTTCTTCTCTCAAGGTTACAGGATCAGAAATTTCAAAATCAAGGTTTTCAGAAATTTCAGGATCAACAATCGGGTACATAATATTTTCTTGTGCAAGACTATTAGCAACATAAACATAACTTGTAATTAATTTGTTAGAAGATTGAATCGGATTATGGTGATAACTGACATGTTCACCGATATTATTGGGCAGACTCCATTTTGAAATTAATTCTTTTCCGACTTCAGGATGAGCAAAGCCAAATAATTGTTTTTCCTGATGTATTCTTTCATTACCTTGTAAAAATTGATAGTGAGATTCTCTTGCATAACTGCTGTTATATAATTCCAGAACTATTTTTCCTACATCATGCAAAAGACCTGCAATAAAGGCTTCTTCTTTTCTATCATCCCCAAGGCTTTTAGCAATTATTTCACATCCTACAGCGCATCTGATTGAATGTTCCCATAAATTTTTTCCGCAGACAGTTACTATCATAGGTTTTATTGCCGAGCTTATAATTAAACTTCTCAGTCTGTTTAAACCAATCAATACAGATGCTTGAGTAACATTATTTACTCTTGAAGAAAAACTAAAATAAGCGGAATTAGTAAGTTTTAATAATTGAGCTGTTAAAGAGATATCTTTGGACATTGTTGCAGATAATTTTATAATATCCGGTTCTGGTTTGTTTAATTCATCGAGCAAATTCAAGACAATTGATGGCATAGAAGGAATATTGGGCATATCATCAATAAAATTTTTAATATCTTGTGACATAAATTGAGAATCCTTTTACGGGTGCAGAGAATGTAAATATTCACATATTTTAAAATAAGCATAAAAAATATACTAATTGTATTTGTATTTATAAACGCAATATTACAATTTTTTTACAATTGGTTTATAAAGAATTTTATTGATTTCCAGAGAGAATTTTTTAAAATTTTTATTTTTTGGTCATAATATATTGGACGGGTTGAAAATATTGAATTAGCAATTAATGAAGAGTAGTATTAAAGAATTATGTTTAACAAAAACAATTTTTCAACAACAATAGCAGTAATGACCTCGCTGATGCTATGGTCATCAGCATTTGCAGGAATTCGTGCCGGATTGGAAGGATATGATGCAGGGAGTCTTGCTCTTTTCCGCTTTGTAATCGCCTCATTAATATTTATAGTATGCGCAATAGTTATAAAAATGCGCGTACCTGATATGAAAGATATTCCTAAAATTTTCCTTTGCGGATTTACAGGCGTGACCCTTTATCATTTAGCTTTGAATTACGGAGAAGTTTCTATTACCGCGGGTTCTGCAAGTATGTTAATCAGCACCACCCCTATTTTTACTGCTTTTCTTTCCTTATTTTTTTTAAAAGAAAAAGTATCTTTGTATAAATGGCTCGGAATTTTTATCAGTTTTGTCGGAATTGCATTGATTTCTTGTGGTGAAAGTGCAGGGTTATCATTTTCTTTCGGTTCTTTACTGGTATTATTTGCCGCATTTGTTAGCGCTTTGTATATAGTTCTCCAAAAATCTTTATTTGATAAATATTCTGCTCTTGAGATAACAGCATACGGAGTATGGGCAGGAACATTGGCACTACTGTTTTTTGTTCCGCAAATGATTCATGGGCTTAAAACAGCTTCTATAAGCACAACACTTTCAATTGTATATTTGGGAATATTTCCCGGCGCACTTGCTTATTATGCTTTTTCTTATGCTTTAACCAAAAAATCTGCCGTAAATGCATCTAATCTGCTTTATCTGGTACCAATATTGGCTACAGTTTTTGCCTTTGTCTGGCTTGGAGAAATTCCTTCGATTATGGCGCTTCTGGGAGGGGTTATTACTATATTCGGAATTGTTTTTATGGCTGTGTCTGAAAAGATATCTTTTAAAATAAGTATTAGTTAAATCATTATTTGTTTTTTATTTACCATTCCCCTACTGTTTTGAGATTGGTATAAATTTTTGCATAAAAAATGGTTTCGGGAATATTCCCGAAACCATTTGATAATAAACTAATTTTAATATCTATAATAGTCTACATGTCTTCTGTCGGATCTTCTATGCTGGTAAATATATCTTTCCTGCATCGCCAACTCTCTTCTTGTCATGTAATAATCCGGACAATAAGAGTATCTTCCCTGATTCGGATGGTAGTAATTATGCTGGTTGTTTAATCCTCTCAATGTGATTGTTAAGCCTAAAACATTTCTGGAAGGTGAATTGTGATGGCTGCGAGCCATTGCGCAATTTGTGAATCCCAACATGACGACTAAACTAAGTAACAACACAGCAGTTTTTGTGCTTCTCTTCATTCTCATAAAACTTCTCTCTTCTAAATTTTTTTACTCTACATATACATATACGAAATTTTTGAGAATAAGTTCATTTTGGTTTAAAACAATTTCATTTGCTTCGGGTTTATTTGTTCATGGTCATAACAGCCAATATCGTTATAGATAGAAGAATTTACATCAACATTTATTAATTTAGCTTTGCCGGCATGGCATTTATCAAGATAAATACAATTGCCGCATATTATCCATTGTTTTTTAGTCATTTTGTTTCTGCTTTAGATTTTTTCTTCTGTAAACCATTTCAATAAATGCTTCAAGACGACTTTGAAGACCTGTTGAGCTTGTGTGTGAATCAAAAATTAGCGACAGCATCGGTGTTCCTGTCTTTTCCTGAATCATGCTTAATTGATTTCTCAGTGAATCATTTGGGGTGCAGTTAAAAGGAGAGATAAAAACTATCCCGTCGTATGCTTTATTTGTGTAATTATTTATTTTTGTTATTGCATTCCGGGTAAAAACCCCGTGATTGTTTGTGATGAACTTTTTAAGCTCTAATTTTGAGACCTTCTTTTTTTTAATTAATTTATTATTTCCTTTATCAACAATAACCCCCATATAACCGAGCTTGCGATCGGTGAATTGGTGAGAATAAGGTTCTCTTAAAGAAAAAGGATCTCCTGTTAATCCAAAATGAAGACAATTATGATCAGGAGGATATGTTTTTAATAATTCGTCAATGTCTTTTTTTATTTTTTTGTATGCAGAAAGGGTTTTGGCATCTATAATTTTTTGAAATAATTTTAAATAGATGTTTTCTCCTGTATTAAAGTTTTTGATAGTTGGTCTTATTACACAAAAAACATCGTCAAGATAATTAAATAAAAAAAGTTTTCCAAAACCAAGCCCGATAGCTTTTATTATCTTAGCGGTTGATGCTCCGGTTATTTTTTTGAGATTGTTATAATAATCCCGCAAAAAATAGCTTGTTTTTGTAATATCCATATAATAGGCTTTTGGATGCCAGGAATATTTCTCGAAAACTTCAAGAAAAATATCATTGATAGGGGTTAAATTGCATAGGTCGCAGCCATCGTATAAAATAACTATATCAGGTTTTTCATCTTTTATTGTTAAAAAATTACCCAGTAACAGCTTAAGCGGGTGACATAATTCTGCCCTTAAATTCTCCTCGCCAAGTTTTTGAGAAAGGGAATTGGTTAGAGGCGGCAAAATCATCTCAAATCCCAGATATCGAAATGATGCTTCAAAGGCATATGACACCAAGCCAAGATTGCCTGTAGTAATTTTCATAATTTGGTCAGTCCAATCTTTAAATGATTATTTTAATTATTATCTTGCTTTATATTAAGCTCAAATTTAATATAATTAAACTGACAGATTATTTTATGAAAGGTTTTATTTAATGCCGAGAAATTCAAGACAATTAACAATTGATGAAATAGCAAGAATTCCCTTTTTTAATGATCTGTCTGATGCAGACCTTAAAATATTATCAGAAATGCTGGATTTTTATTATTATGATAAAGATAAATATATTTTTAAAGAAGGTGAAGTTCAGGATTCATTATTTTTTATAATGGATGGTTCTGTAATAGTATTAAAAAATACGGAAGATGGACACCAGGAACAGCTTGCGCAATTTAACGCTCCGCAGGTCATTGGAGAAATGGCTCTTATTTCCCCCGGAACAAGATCCGCCAGTATTATGACCATAACTCCCGTAACTGTTACAAGATTTGGCTGTTCTTCTTTTGAAAAGATAATCAAAAGAAAGCCTGAATTAGCAATAAATATTCTTAGAAAAGCAGGCAATACTGTCAGCGCAAGACTTAGAAAAGCTAATCAAACTTATATAAAAGTAATTCACGAACCTAAAAATGATGCTTAACAAAATATTTAATCGTAATAATTTTGCTTAAAATAATCTCTGTCAGGAAAATTGGAATTAGACAAAACTATTTGTTGATATTCAGCTTTATCAATATCAAGACCGGAAATTTTTAGATTAATTTTCTGCGGTTTTTTAATTTTTTTAGGTTCCTGTTTTTCATTTTCAGGCATAAGTTCAACCTTTTTTATTTAATTTGCATTATATTTTCTAAAATAAGAATAAAGTTTTACTATTCTTTGAATATCAGCTTTATCTAGCCTGTTTCTTAAAGTTGCAGCTATCTTTTCAGCAGGAATTTTATGATTATAATACAAATCACAAGCTCTGTATTCCATTTTAACAACATCTTTAGATTTTTTCTTTTGTTCTGCTTTATATTTTTCAGGAATATATTGCTGCGGTTTCGCTAAATTTTTTTGTTCTTCTTCGCTTAATCCAAAGAAAAACCCTTTGTCTAAAGGAATAAGATTTTTGATATTGTTGTTAAGGCTGTTATAGTCTGAAAAATGAATATAAAAAGCTTCATCAAGCTTGTAAGAATGAGAGGATATGAGTTCATTTATACAAGCTTCATCTTTTTTTAAATCGAAATTATGTCTTTTTAAAATAGTTAAATATGATTTAGGGAAGTTTTTCAGCTCAGAGGTTTTTAAAATGCAGTTATTATTGATAATTTCGTAATTTATTTTGTATTTGCCGCCAGATTCGGGAATGTTTTCAAATAAATAATATAATTTGCCTTTTCCTTCAGTTGCTTGCTGGTTGTCTAATATGGCAACATAAACTCCATACAGCCAGCCTTCAAATAATGTTTTAATTTCAGGATATTTGGCTGAAAGAACATTTCTTTTTTCCGAGATTTTTTCAGCCAAAAACTGTTCGTATTTTGTTTCCAGTTTAGCCATCTCAAGCTGTTTTCGCTCTTTTTCTTCGGGAGTTTTTCTGAATATCATTATAAATCCTTGCTTGATTCAGATTGATCGCTCAATTCTTTAACTCTTGAAATTAAGTTTTTTGCTTCTGAATTATTGGGATCAATTGTGAGAACTCTTTTTAAGGATTTGAGAGCATAGGTATATTCTTGCCTATTAATATAAACCTTGATAAGTTTAAAATAATCCTCGACAGTATAATGGTGTATATTCAATTCTTGGATTACATTCCATACAGCTTCCTGCGCTTCTTTATGTTCAGGATCAAGCTGTAAAGTATCTCTGAGGCTGTCTAAAGCAAGGTCGTATTTTTCCTGTTCAAGATAAACGTTTCCTAAAGTAAAAAGAGTTTCTGTATCTTCAGGATTTTCTGCCAGAGTTGTTTTAAGCGATTCAATTGCCAGATCATATTGACCGGACTTGAGATATGCTTGACTCATTTCTTTGTTTTTATCTGTTGCTTTATTTAATAACTCTTTAATTGTCTTGTTATGCGGATATATAGATACCGCTTTTTCCAGACAATTAATTGACAGAGTAAATTCATTTTTGGAAAAATGCGCCAACCCTTTATTATAAAGCTCTCTTACTTCGTTTAACAGTTTTGAGATTGCATTAATCTTTTCAACAGCTTTAGAATGGTCTTTTATTAATGCCAGTGTTTTCCTGAATTCTGTAAGGGCGGCTTCGTATTCTTTGTTTTCAAAAAGTTCTGTAGCTGAATTGAAATAATTTTCAGCTTCAATTTCATCTGCTTTTGATTTTTTTCCCGGTTCTTTTACTTTAACAGGTTCTGGCTCATCTGCGCTTTCAACTTTAGGCTTAGCTTTTTTCTTAGAGTTAATTTCTTCTATTGCTGCTAAAGCTTCTTCATTGTCAGGGTTAATTTTCAATACTTTTTCAAAATTGTCTTTAGCCAGCAGGGAATCATGTTGTTTTAAATATACTTTCCCGAGAAGAAGATATGCGTCTTCGTTTTGTCTATTATAATTAAGTGTGCTAATCAAGAAGTCTTCTGCAAGTTCATAATTTTCATTTTTATAATAAGTGTAAGCCAGATTGTAGTTATAAGTTGAGTTTCTGGGCTCCAGTTTAACTGCTTGTTTAAAATAAAAAATCGCGTCTTTATAATTCTTTAAAGAAAAATATGCAGCCCCTGCATTTTCAAAGTTTTCAGGGTCATTAGAATTGAGCATAACAGCTTTTTTATAGGCTTTAGCTGCCTTAAGAAATTCACCTTTGTTAAAAAATGCCAGACCTAAATTTTGATAAACGTCAAAATCTCTGGCATTTAATACTATTGCTTTATTAAAACTTGTTACCGCTAAATCATATTCTTCAATTTTTATGTAAGCAAGACCAAGGTTGTAATGATAGTCAAAGTTTGAATCATTTATTTCAATAGCTTTTTTAAAATTCTCAATAGAAAGGTCATATTGACCTTCTTCATACTCAATAATGCCTTTATTATAATAGGCTTCAGAAAAATTACCGTCTAGCATATATCCACTTTTTTTAATCAATACTATGTTTAATTATATTATATTGCTAAAAAACAGTAGAATCAAAATATATTAAACAAAAAATAATTTTGCAAAGAGTTTTAGCCCACACTTATTAAGAGAGTTCAGAAAATTTTTGCTGAATAACTCCAATTGCTAATTATTTTTTTGATAAAATGTCAAAAATCGTCATGCTGAACTTGTTTCAGCATCTATTCAAATTTTTAGATCCTGAAATAAATTCAGGATGACGTAAAAATTATCCAGTAATAACAAGCATTTTGGCTAACTAGCAATTCGAGTTGAATATTTGTTCAATAAAATAAATGTATAATAAATTTAAGTATATTAGCAAGTTTGATAAAATAATAAAAATAGGCGGGTTTTATAAAATAAATATCTTGAGGATTATAGTTTGATATTTTTCAATTTTTCTTTATTCTGGAAAAAGTTTTTAAATTGTATAATTTTATTATTTTTAGTTTCGGTTTTTTATAACTCTGCATATGCGGCTCCCGAAATTAATGTTATTACTCAGGGACCATCTTTTTGTGTTAATGGCGCTATTGTCCAGAATATAATTTTAAGCTTTAAAACTGATTCGGCTTGGAAATTATCCGTTCTTTCGCTTGATAATTCTTTGAAAAATTTAAACCAGCCGACTCGGCAAATTCCAATAAATAACGTCTTTATTACAGACAATTCTTTGTCTGAAACATATTATTTTGAGCCAAATAAAACTATACAGTTTGACTCGGAACAAAATTCGGGCATTTTTAACAATAAATATGCCTTAAGAATAACAAGTGCGGATGCTTCTTATGCAGGTGTTTATTCAGGCACTTTTAAATTTACACTGACCTCCGGCTCGGAAGCGGCGACTTATATTTATAATTTCACGTTTGATAAGCCTGAAGTCAAAAAAATCACCATACTTCCCGAGTCACTTTATATAAAAGTTTTGCCTTATGATGCAATGAAAAAAGGTTATTCTTTCAGCACCAATAGCCCAACTAAAATTTTAATACAGTCAAATACCAACTGGAAACTGATTTTAAAAAATGAAACACAAGAAAATTCTTTAAATTGCAAATTTAAAGTAACGTCTTTATCGGGCAAATCCAAAATAGGTTACGGTTTTGAATATACGGATTTGCCTCAAAAAAGCTTAATAATTGCAGAAGGAGAACCTACAGTCAGCTCTGACGGGAAAGCCCTTGATACAGAAGTAATTCATGTCGACTATTTTTTTAAAACTCTGGAAGACGAAGTTCAGCCTTCTGACAATTATTCTTTCAACGTTAATTATAATTTAATGTCAGAATAAAATATAAAGGAGACAAAATGAAAATTTATAAACATTTATTCATGCTGGTTTTGATGATTTTTATAACTCTTCCGGCGCATGCAATGCTAAGAATTTCCCCGGAAAGATTTGAATTTAAAGTTGATAGCAGTAAGAATAAGTTTTTAAATGATTCAATTACCATTCAGGTTGATGGTATTGAGCCTGTAAGGTTAAAAGCGTATGCTGAATATTTTGAGCTTTCAGACACCGGCTCCCTTATTACAGGGATAAAAAATTCGGCAAATAATCAGCTTGAGGAAAATATTCGTTTTAATCCTACAGAATTTATTATACAGCCGGGTGAATCACAAAAAATAAGATTTACGATTATGAACCTTCAAAAACTAAATAACGGTGAATCAAGGGTGGCAATATTTCTTGAAGATGTTAAATCCAAAACCCAGCTCCTGCAAAACTTAAACAATGGAACGCAGGCAAAAATTAATGTAAAAACAAGAATAGCAATCCCTATATATGTTGATAACGGCTTGATTCTTAAATCAGGAGAAATAAGTAAACTTTGTATTCAAAATTCAGACAATAAATTGCAATATGAATTAAATGTTAAATCAACAGGAAACAGCAAAATAAGAATCGCAGGAGTTGGTCAAATAATAAATAACAAAAATCTTGCGGCAGACTTTCCAATAGAAAGCCGTCCTGTTCAGGCAGGCACTATTAGCAAGTTTAAAGGCGACTTGCCTGTTGAAAAACTGGATCCAAATCTTGAATATACACTTAAAATAAATTTATTTTATAAAGATCAAAATAATAAAAATCATAATTTAGTTAAAGAAATCAATTTTAATCTTTGCGGTCAAAAAGCAGGCAATCCGTTATAAAAAAATTGAGGAAGGCTTTGTATATTCAAGATTAATGTCTTTAATGTCCACAAAATTATCATAAACAGCAGGTATGACAATGTTTTTAGTTTTCTCATCACCTTTATGTGATAAACCGTAAGCATTTATAAAGTCTTTATCTATTCCAACAGTATATTTACCCGGTGATAAGCCGGAAATATAAAAACTTCCGTCGTCGTTTATAGTCGTATAGCTTACTTCATTTTCTTTTTCGTCAAAAACACCGACCACTAAATCTTTAATCCCTGTTTCTCTGTTAAATTCATCAAAGATTTTGACTGTCCCCGTAATATTTCCGACAGCGCTTAATAAACCGAAATAGACTTTTGTAAGTTTGTTTTTATCCACTCTTGCAAGATATTCATCTTTAGACGCAGAAGAAACTGAAAGCAAACTCGGCAATTTGTTCATATCAAGCTTAACCTTGTAAAATCCTTCAGGAAGACCTTCTGTTATAAAGACGCCTTTTTTGTTTGTAGTTGAAGCAGTTTCTGTTCCTGCAAAATTAAAGGTAATATTTGGCAAACAAGGTTCGTCTTTGTCTTTTATTCCGTTTTTATTTGTATCCAGAAAAGCAATAGCTTCAATATATCCGTTATTTTTGTCAGCATACCCAATAGATTTAAGATTATCCCCGATTATTCCTATCGCATCCGTTAAATTAACATTAAAAGAATGACGTGAAGAAGTAGGGATAAAAATATCATCTAAAAAAGAGCCTGCTTGTCTATTGTATTGGTAATTAAATTCAAGCCTTCTGCCTGTCTTAAATGTATAAGCAAGAGCTGCTGTATAATCCAAACCTTTATTAAGGCCTGTATAATGGTATCCCAAAGCAAAAGAAGGACTTAAATTCCAAAACATCGGAAATGTGTAGCCAACACGAAACACATTGTATTTGTTCACAGTTGAAGTTAAAGGTATAACATAACCTACCTGCTGAACGTTGGAATTCTCTGCAACAACTTTTACAATTTCGTGTTCAAGATTAATATTTCCAAGATTTTTGGGAATATCATAGCCTAATCGGGTAGAAAAAAGCCAAAAATCAGATGAATAACCTCTGTTTATTGAATCAGAGGTTTCATTATATTGAGTATCAAATTTATTAAGCGAACCTGTAAGGCTTAAATCAAGTTTTCCGGTTAATTTTTTGTTTAAATTAACTTTATAGGTGTTATTTGTTATTTTTCCTGTTGAATTTTTTCCGATCTTATAATTATTATAAAAACTTAAATCCGAAAGATATTTAACAGGTATTCTTAAGTTGTAATTATATTCATTAAAAGAAAATTTCCCTCCTGGGATAAGTTTATCAAGGTTTGTATAATATTTATTATATTCCCCGTCAAGAGATATAAATTTTTTAAAAACATTTCCCCCAATTTTACCCCCAATCCGGTCATTAACCAGCGATGAAGAAGAAAATACATCCGAAGAGCCTGCAAGATAAAAATCGGGAGTATAGTCGTATAATGAGGAATAAAGCGCATAATCATGCTTGTTGTATTTTGCTGATAATTTAGATAAATATCCCATTGAGCCTATATTAAAGTCGTCACTTTTAATTTTGCTGGTTTGATGGCTTAATCCCAAGTCCAAATCAATCCTAAAAGGATCACAAGGAACATAATTTGCAGAAAATAACCCAGTTTGTCCGTATACGGCATTAAAATCCCTTGAATTGCCAAGAGCCAGACTTAATATGTTTTTATCAATGTTGTAATTATTTGATAAATTTTCTTCGCTCGGCATTGATATTATGTTATCCATAATCCCTGCTGCGTTTAAAGTTATTTTGTCAGTTAAACCATAAGAATATTTTATTCCTTCGGCAATTTTTTTAGACCGGTTTTTGTTATAGGTGTAATCATTAAAAAACCTGTTATCATAACCGGTAACCCCGGTCATCACAGCATATTTTGATTTTCCTTCAGGCAGAAGCCCTTCTGTCTTCGGATAAATTTTTTCTTTAATTATTTTAGTTTTACCATCTTCATAAACTTCTTCGAGTTTAAGTTTATAAACTTTTTCTTTATACTCAGGAAGTTTATGAAGATTATAATATCCTGCTATAGTTGATAAAGTTGAAAATAATTTGTCATTTAAGTAAACATTTACTTTGCTCCCCGTGTTAATTTTACCTGCAAGGTCTCTGTAATTAGTATTATCTTTAATAAAAGTATTAAAATCTATTCCTAAAATGCCTTTTCCGATGACATAATCGTCAAAAGACTCACCGGAAATTTCTCCCAGTTCAAGATTATGCTTTTCAAATTCTTTTTTATAATTTGCGTTAACTCCACCGAAAAAAAGTTTATCTGCCTCGGTATTTCTTGCATTTGAACTTATAACGTAATTGCCGCCAAATAATGACCCGTCAAAACTTACCTGTGTATAGTTTGAGAAAGGAGTGTCATTTAAGCTTTGACCTCCGCCTTTATTTACATTATAAAGAGAGGAATTGTCTAATTCTATTGTATCAAGTGAAAATGAAGATTTTTTTTCGGGAAGAATAATTTGTCCGAGAGAATATTCATTTTTGCTTTTTTCTTTGATTTGTTCTTTCTCTTTTTCTCCATAAACAACCAAAGCTTTGATAAGTTTATTTGTAGTTATAGAAACAGAATAGTTGGACATATCAAACAAAATATTAACGTTTAATATTTTGTTTAAAACACTTACAGGGATAAACAATTCATCTTTTGTGGCATCCATCAATCCATCTTTAAGATAAACAATTTTTTCCAAACTATTTTTTTTAAATTCTATTATATTTTCTCTAATATAAATTTTTTGTTGTTCATAATTGATTAAGCCGGCTTTTCCTCCTTCCAGAGTGAAGTTTATGTTTTTTGTAAGATGATTTTGGCTGCAAGGAATATCAAGAAGTCCTGCTACAGATTTAAAAGGCAAACTGAATGTACCATTGGAATTAATATAAACTTCATAATCATAATAAAGTTTATCGTTTATGCTTAAATTTATTATTGTATTTCCGGGAGTTACATTGATTATTTGATTGTTCAGTTCTTCTGAATATGCGGGAAATGCGCAATAAACAGTAATAAAAGCCAAAATCAAGGTTTTTATTACTGTTTGATAAAATTTACCGCAAATATTTACCTGCATAAACTCTGACCATGTATTGTAAACTGTACAGTAATATTATGGATTATAAACTGTACAATAAATGGTTAATTGGTAAAAACCTGCTGTATCAGTTGAATTGCCAAAAGTTTTATGGTTAATTGATGTGTTATTTCTAACTCTTGCTATAATCGAAGTGTTTCCTTTTTTATGCAAAACCTCTCCGGTGGCTACAGTACTGCCCAAAGAATTAAAAACAGGATCATCCCCTTTGTTTGTCTGGTTTTCAAAAACTATTTCAAAACCTATAACATTAGGATTATTAGAAGGAGAAGCATTACTAATAAGCGCATTTCCAACACTTGCTGAATTCGGTTTAAAATCATTATTGGTTAATACGCAAGTTCCCTCGTTTGATCCTGAAACTGTTCCTGTTGCTCCGTTGATTAATCCCGATAAAGTATCAACTTTTACAGTAAAATCAGCCATTAAACCATGTTTGTCATTGGTTGATACATCAAATATAGAATTTAATTCCGAATTTAGTATTCCTGTAGAAGGATCAATGGTTGATGAAAAGCTTCCACTGCTCACAGTAACATTATTAACAGAGGGAAAATCCACAGTAACTGCCTGATTAACAGCATAAACCGGCGTAATTTTTCCAGAAATTACAAGTATAAATAGAATAAGTAAAATATTTATTATTATCTTTTTCATATTAAGCATTATAGGTATTTTATTAATAAATTATTTAAGGTGCAGATATTGTACAATTTACTGTTGCCTGATAAGCGCCTGCATTATCTGTATTGCCATCGTAAGTATTTGCAAGGAAAGTGTTATCATTTAATATTTGGGCAGTAAAAGTAGTTGTACCTACAGGAGCTAATACATTTGCAGAGGTTGCATTTTCTGAACTATAAACAGGATTTGAATTTTGTCTGCTTCCGGTAAACTGTATTTTATATGCTATTGTATTTGCGTTGTTGTCAGCAGAAGCATTTGAGCTAAGAGCATTAATTATACTGGCAGCTGTTGGTTTTATGTCATTATTTGCTAAAACAACTTTTCCTGTATTTGATCCGGCTGCTGTAGAGGTAGAAGCGTTGACATTTCCCGTTGCAGAAGTTGATGCTGCATCAAATTGCACATTTATGCCATGTGAATTATTTGTAAAAACGCTAAAACCTGTTGAAATGTTACCTGACATCTGACCTGAAGTAGCATCAACACTTATACTTAGAGATCCTCCTGTTGCCTGAACTGTATTGAGAACAGGAACATTTCCTGTAACTGTTGAACTTGCATTGGTAGCTGCGTTTGCTGTATTTGATAAACAAGCCAGCGCACAGGCTAAAACTAAGCCTGATTTTAATACATTTTTCATCTGTGTCTCCTTCAATAACCAACCAAATACTCATGAAATTCAAAAATCATTCACTTGAGTTATTTATATCTTATTATTATATAAACAAAGTGCCCTCGTCCATGAGATATAGATCCAGAGGTTTATATTTTTTTAAAAAAATTTTTGACAACAAAAAACAGGTATAAAACCTGCTTTTAAAAGATATAAATTAAACAGTAATTAGGCACATAGCTTAAAAGCCTCCTCTTTAAGGGTTACAACTTTTGTAACGTATTTAGATTCAAATACTCTTTTGGCTTCATATGG
>Ga0209417_1003941_pt1 | contig 18745 bp, 1 predicted proteins | sample RifGroF2_FD_184002 | JGI IMG/M metagenome (GOLD analysis project Ga0209417, IMG submission 184002) | Groundwater microbial communities from Rifle, Colorado, USA - Groundwater F2 (SPAdes) (version 2) | ecosystem: Environmental > Aquatic > Deep subsurface > Groundwater | place: Rifle, Colorado... | reverse complement strand
TTAAATTTGACGAAAAGTTATTTGATTTTAAAAATGTATATTAAATTTGCAAAAATAGAAGTAAAAAAAAGTGGTAATTTAACATCTAAAAATAGTTTTATAAGACACACTTTTTTGAACGGTACCAATCCTAATGACGAATCTGGGTTAAACACCGTAGGTGTGAAAATTATCCCTTTATACAACAATCTAAATAACAAACAAAACGCTATGCCTTCAAAGAAAGCACAGCGTCCAAATTCATAATTTATTCACATTTCTTATGCAAATATGTGTTTCCTAATTCAAAACCCTATCTAACCACTGTTACTTGTCCTTTGTATGAATGAACGTTACCATTATAATCTTTCACATTCATTGTCCATACATAGACTCCCATTTGAACTAATTTACCTGTTTCCATAAACGTTCCATCCCAAGGTTTTGACAACTCTGTAGTTTCATAAATCTTTTGACCCCATCTGTCTATAATAATAAGTTCAAAGTTATCATCCTCAATACCTAAACCTTTAGGGAAGAAACTATCATTATAACCATCATTATTTGGAGAGAAAGCATTTGGAACATTAACTTGGTAACTTGGAGAAATACTAACCACAAGCTCGTAATCATCCTTACATCCATAAATATTGTAAACTTCTTGCGTTACAGTATATGTTCCAACTTCTCTATAGGTATGCTTTGGGTTTTGATTATTTAGAGTATCGCCATCTCCAAAATCCCATGTCCAGTAATTTGCTCCTATAGATTTATCCATAAACGTTATTGTAGAATTAAGTATCGTAGCATCAAATGGATCAAAACTAAAGTCTGCAAAAGGTGCTGGATAAATATTTATCATATTTTCAACAGCTAATGTTCGTTTACAGCCATTATTTGAAGTAACGGTCAAGCTAACATCAAAGATACCCTCAGTAGCAAATGTATGCTTAACTGGTGACGGTTGTACAGACTGCGATCCATCTCCAAATTGCCACAACCATGAAACTATACTTCCATCCGATATCTTTGAAGTATCTATAAATTCAATTTCTGCATGTTGACAATCTTCTCTCTTATCTGAATAGAAGAACGTTTCTGGAACTTGGTATATTTCTAATGGATACTGTGCTGTATCTATACAACCATGTTCACTAACTACAATTAACCGGACCCCATATGGAGTATCCTTTTGACTTGGAACTCTATAATACTTACATGGATTTTGTATATTTGTTCTTGTATCATCTCCAAAATTCCATATCCACTGTACTATATTCGAATTTTCAATTACAGTCTTATCTGTAAAACAAACAGTATCTCCTATACAATGTTGTGCTGAATAAGAGAAGTCTGCTATTGGCATAGGATTTACTGGAACCATTCTGCATATTTTATCCACAGAACCATTATCTGCAATTACTGTTAGACAAACATTAAATACTCCTGCTGAATTATACAAATAAACTGGATTTTGCTCATCAGATTGTCCTTCTGTAACGGTATCTCCATCTCCAAATGTCCAATGCCATGAAGCTACACTTCCACTATTTATGCCTGAAGCATCTATGAAATGGGTTGAATCACCAAAACAAACACTTCTTGAGAAAGTAAAGAATGCCCTTATTGAGTCATTTACTATAACATTCTTATAAACAGTATCTATACAACCCTTACTATCTGTTACAACCAACATTACATTATAAATTCCTGGTTCTTTGTATTTATGAGTAGGGAAGCTTAGGTCTGACGTAGAAACATCTCCAAAATTCCAATACCACTCTTCTATATTTCCATTTCCATTTGAGGAGCTTGACAAGTCAGAGAAGCTTGTAACATCACTTATCCATACCGACGGAGCCGTAAAGTCAGCAGCAGGTAAATCTAGAACATTTACTATAGCATAATTAGAACCTGTACAACCGTTTTCATTTGTTATTGTCAAATAATAAGTTGTTGTTATATCTGGAGATACTATAATCAATCTACTTGTCTCAACATCATCCGTACCAGCAGCATTTGTAGCCCAAGAATACTTATTCATTGCTTCATTAGCTATCAATGTTGCACTTGTTCCTTGGCATATAGTCTTATTGCCTCCTGTTGTTGCAACTGGTAATGGATTAACTACAACTTGGACTAAATCTGTACTCTTACAACCCTTTTCATCTGTTCCTGTTATGAAATAATTTGTTGTGCTTATAGGTTGTACTTTTATACATTCTCCACTTCCAACAACTATAACTCCATCACTCCAAATATAATCTATAGCTGTACTACTTTCCGTTACACACATCTCGGCTTCATATCCTCTACAAATTGGCTTCTCTGTTGTTGCCTTAACAATTGGCAATGGATTTACTGTTACCGTTACACAAACTGGTGGTATTGGTGGACATCCTGGGGCTATTACTGTTAAACAGTATTTTGTAGTAGTTGTAGGACTAACTACGACAGATTGTATTGTAGTGTCCGTTTCACCCCCACTCCATCTATATAATGCGCCTCCATTACCATGCAATATAGTATTTTCTCCATTACATATAGACCTATCAAATCCTCCATCAGCTATAGGCATAGGTGTTATAGTTACTACTACCTCATCTGTAGCAGAACAACCCTTATCATAACCCGTTACAGTATATATTTTAGATGATGTTGGTGCTACTTTTATACTTGATGTTGTCTCTTTTGTATCCCAACTATAAGTAGAAGAACCTGTAGCTGCAAGCACAACCTCTCCACCTGAACATATCATCTTATCTGCTCCTGCATCAACAGATGCAAAATTAACTGTAACAACCATCTCATCCTGCGAACTACATCCATTTGCATAAGCCGTTACCGTGTAAGTTGTATTTACCATTGGACCTACATTTATTATGGATGTAGCACCCATATTAACACCACCACTATTCATCCATTTGTAGTCTACTCCACCCTTAGCTTCAATGTTAACATTAAACCCAAGACATATAGACTTATCTGGTCCGGCATCTGCTACCGGAACAGGATTAACTACTATTACTTGTGATTTAGATGCTTTACAGCCCTTCAAGCTCGTTCCTGTTACCACAAAAGTTGTTGTACTAACTGGATCAACAGTTACAGAGTACTGTACAGAATTATCTGCTGGTGCATTCCATATATATTGATCCGCTCCATTAGCTACCAATGTAACCTTTTCACCCGCACAAAGTGTATCATTACCAACAACGGTTATCGTTATCGTTGGGATATCATTAACCGTTACCGTTACACTTGCAGTATTAGTACAGCCATTGCTTTCTCCCGTTACTGTATAAGTAGTAGTGCTAACTGGTCCTACCCACTTATATTTACCTGTTGCAGGAGGAGGTACACTCCATTCATAATTAATTGCACCGCTACCTGTAAGTTTAACACTATCACCTCTACAAAGATCTATATTACTTCCTGCCGATACATTCGGTAATTGATAAACTACTACCGTTACAGCATCCGAAGCGGTACAGCCATCTGCATAAGTAACACTTACAGCATAAACTGAAGTATATTCAGGACTAACAGCCACTAATGGCACATTATAAGGATACGTATTCCAAACATAACTTACTCCTCCGGAAGAAGATGCATCCAAAGTAATTGTTTCTCCTGCGCAAATTGTTCTGTCTAAACCTGCATTTGCTACTGGTGTCGTTACATTTACTACTACCGAAGCACTGTTAGAACATGCTCCATCCCATCCTGTTACTTTATATGTAGTAGTAATATTTGGCTTAACAACATTTATAGCTTCAATAGGACTATTAGACCATAAATACTTATCATCAGGACTTCCCGAAGCAACAAGTATGGATTGTGCTCCATTACATATATTTTCCGGACTTGCTGTTGCCTTTATATTTGGCAATGGAACTACGGTTACTTGTACATCATCAGTTGCAGTACAACCATTCTTTGTTACAGTTAGCCTGTATGTTGTTGTTACATTTGGAGTAACCGTAAAGTTTGGTCCTGGCACTGCAGGATACCATAAGTAAGTACCACCACCTGAAGGCACAAGTATAGTACTTTCTCCTGCACAGATTATAGGATCACCATAAATATTTGCTATAGCTACAGGAATCGGATTAACGACAACAATCAAATTATCTGATTTAGAACAACCTGCATCTGTTGTTACTGTTACCTTATATGTTGTGTTTTTTGTAGGACTTACATTTATACAAGCACCTGAATAATTTGAATATGAATCCGTCCAATTATATGTACCTCCGTCAGCAGCACAAATAGTAATATCTTCTCCCATACAAATACTTTCTATCTTACTATTCAATCCTGGCACTGGAAGTGGATTAACAAATACTACAACATTATCCGATGCTGTACATCCATTATTATTCAAAGTAACAGTATAAGTTGTTGTTGTTATTGGAGAAACCAAAATATTTTGTCCAGAATTAAGCTCTCCAGTAATATTATTTCTCCATGTCCAAATACCTGAACCATTAGGACTTGTTGCATTGAGATTAGTAAAAGATCCTGCACATATTGTAACATTAGAACCTGCATCAACGATAGGAGAAGGTGTAGTATTTATTATTGCCTCATCTGTAGCCGTACAACCTATTGCATCAGTTACTGTAACCTTATATGTAGCGCTTTGGCTTGGACATACTGTTATAGCATCCACCACTTCTCCCTTATTGCTCCATTTATATTTTACTCCTCCACTTGCTACAAGTTCTACACAAGTGTTTGCACAAATTATGCTATTCTTTGGATTAATTTCAGCATTTGGAATAGGGCTTATTGTTACCAACATTGCATCATTAGCCGAACAGCCATTTATATCTGTTCCTGTTACAGAGTAACCACTATTAGATGTAGGGCTTGCATTAGTAGATGCTACTTCAGAATTTTCAATAAATGGACCCGACCATTTATATGAAAGAGCTCCAGTTGCATTTAATGCTACTTTATTTCCACTACATATTGTTTGATCATTACCTGCACTAACCATTGGCAATGGATTAACTTTTACTACTGCCATAGCCGTAGAAACACAACCTAGATTTTCTACTGAAACTACATAAGTAGTAGTTACTTTTGGACTAACGGTTCTTGATCCTTTTGTTCCATCGTCCCAAGTAATAATACCATTACCAGAAGGATATAATGTAACTTCTTCGCCTTCACAAATAGTCTTATTACCTCCTGCATTTGCTACAGGTTTTTCCACTACTGTAACAACAACCTCGTCACTCGCCTCACACTTCGCTGCAGAATATCCTGTTACTATATAAGTAGTATTTACTATAGGACACACTAATATATTAGGATCTGTTGAACCTGTATTCCATTTATTTGTTGTAGCTCCATTTACTATAAGATTAATACACTCACCTCTACAGATAGTTTTGTCTTCGCCTGCATTAATTGATGGTAAAGGATTAACATTTACTATTACATTATCTGAAGCGGTACAACCAAGCTCATCTGTTACTGTTACAGAATAATTTGTGGTTATTTCTGGTTTAACACTTATGCTACCAGTAGTTTCTCCTTTCGGTCCCCATTTATATGAAGAACCTCCTGGAGGCGCATATAATGTAATTTCTTCTCCTGCACAAATAGACTGATCTTCTCCTGCATTTGCACTTGGAGCATAAACAGTTACAAAAACATCATCCGAAGCAGTACAACCATCTTTAGATATCTCTAATTTATATATTGTTGTAACTAATGGAGAAACTGTTATGCTCTTTTTGTTCTCACTTGTAGGAGTCCATAAATAAGTATCTGCACCTGAAGGCGAACCATCTAAAATAACACTATTACCTTTACAAACGGTTTTATCCGAACCAGCATTAGCTACAATATTATTTACAGTTACAACAACATCATCTAATGCTGTACAACCATTTGCTGCCTTAACCACTACTTTATATGTTTGCGTAATTGCAGGGCAAGCATCTATAAAATTAGCTGTTGAACCTGTACTCCAAGAATAAGTATTACCTCCTGTAGCTTCAAGTTTAGTACAAGCTCCCGCACAAATTGTTACATCAGCTCCTGCACTTGCTGTTGGAACTGAAAGTACGTTGATTATTACACTTGCAGAAGAACTGCAACCATTAGCTGTTACTGTTAAATAATAAGTTGAAGTTATATTTGGCGTTACTGAATAAATAGAAGAACCTATAATTCCTCCTGCCCATGTATAAGTGCAACTTGGACAACTCTTAGCTGTTAAATCAACTGTTGTTCCTTTACAAACAGTTTGATCTGGACCTCCATCTGCAACTGGAATTTGATTAACAAATACAACAACTGCATCGTCATTCGTACAACCATTTGCATCAACTGTTACATAATATGTTGTAGTTACACTTGGTGTTACATTGACTATTTGTGCTTGTGAATTATTATAACTCCATTTCCACGAACTACCTCCTACTACTTTCAACTGTGCTGTAATTCCATCACATATAGTAACATCTTCCCCTGCATAAGCATTAGGAATAGGCAATACGTTTACAATAACATCATCAGTTGCTTGACAACCATTTAATGTAGATGTCATTGTATATGTAGTCGTTACAGATGGGTTTTCTGTTCTTGTTGTAGATGTTTTTGTATCACTCCAAACTAACGAACCATTGGTAGACACATTAATAGTAGCAGAACCTCCCTTACATACTGTTAAATCTGCTCCAGCATTAAGCGTTGGTTTTAAATTAACATTTATTATAGTCTTAGCTGTTTTCTCACAACCATCTTTAGTTACTGTTACTTCATACGATTGTGTTGATGTAGGATATTCTGTTATTGAGGTTGTTGTTTGTCCTCCAGCACTCCACTTATAAGAACCTCCACCAGAAGCAGTAATCGTTACGGATTCACCTTCACATATTACATTCTTAGTAGCACTAATTCCTGCATCAGGCAATGGTAATACATTAACAAACATTTCATCAGTTGCTGTACAACCCTTGCTTGTTCCTGTTACAATGTATTTTTGTGTTGACGTTGGGGCCACCTCTATTGAAGAGCCTGTCAATAATCCTGGATTCCATAGATAATTATCAGCTCCACTTCCTACAATACTAACCGAACCTGTTCCAAAACATAATGTTTTATCTGGACCTGCACTTATTGATGGTATTGGATTTACTGTAATTATTACAACCGCTGTACTACTGCAACCATTCTTTACTCCTTCTACATAATAAGTAGTTGTTGACACTGGGCTAACTGTTATATTACTATTCGTGTTTTGATAAACAACTTTGTCATACCAAGAATATGTATTAGCTCCTGATGCATTTAACGGAACTGATTCGCCTGCACAAATAGTCTTATCTGTTGTTACTGCTAACGATGGTGCTGGTGTAACAAATACTATAACCTCATCTATATTTGTACATGTCTTAATTTGTGCTGTAACAGTATAAGTTGTAGTAACAATTGGGCAAACATCCATGTTTGCATCAATTGTTCCGCCAGTCCAAGTATAAGAAGTACCTCCTGTAGCATGTAGTTTTGTGCAAGTTCCCTCACAAATAGTTACATCTGGACCTGCAGAAGCTATTGGCATTTCATTTACTGTTATAGACACATTATCAGATGCTGTACAACCATCTTTTGAAATTGTTACTTCATAAATAGTTGTTATTGCTGGTTTAACTGATATACTTGATGTAATATCACCTCCAGGATTCCATAAATATGTAGAATTTGGAGTGCCTATTGCTTGAAGTACAACTGTCTCGCCTGAACAAATAGTCTTAGAATTACCAGCATCAACTGATGGGCGACTACTTAATACCACTATAACACTTGCGGTATTTGAACAACCACTTACATCTGTTCCCGTTACTTTATATGTAGTAGTAGTAGGAGGAATAACAACTATACTTGATGTAGTGGCATTATTTTCGCTCCATTCATAAGTACTTCCACCTGTAGCTGTAAGCGTTACACTACTTCCCGCATCACATACAGTTTGGTTTTGTCCTGCATTAATAGATATTGATGGTAATGCATTTACAAATACAGTTACATCATCGGATGCTGTACAGCCATTAGGTCCTGTACCTGTTACTGTATAAACAGTAGTAACATTAGGTGTAACCTTTGTGTTTGATGTAGGATCTGTATTACTCCATAAATAAGAATTAGCATTTGTTGCTATCAAAATAGCCTCTCCACCCTTACATATAGTCTTATCACTACCTGCATTTACTAATGGCAATGGACTAACATCTATATTTACACTCGCACTTGCAGTACATCCATTTCCATCTGTTACTGTCACTATATAATTAGTGTTTATAATAGGACTTACATTATTTTGAGAAGAATTAATATTATTACTCCATTGATATGAAACTCCGCCCGATGCTTGTAATAATAATGACTTACCAAAGCAAATTGTTGTATTATTTCCAGCATTAGCTATTGGTAATGGATTAATAAAGATATTGACAACATCTGTTGCTTGACATCCATTTACATCGGTTACAGTCAACTTATATTGTGTATTTGAAACTAACACTAAAGTCGTAGGGTTTTGTCCTAAAGGTAAATTATTATCCCAATTAAATGTATAAGGTGATTGACCTGAACTTGCTCCTCCATTTAAACTTGTGCTTGTTCCTGAACATATACTCTTATCAGCTCCCGCATCAGCTATTGGTAATGGATTAACTGTAACTTTAACATCATCAGATGCGCTACAGCCATTGGCTCCTGTTACAACAACAGTATATATTGTAGTTATATTAGGAGTAACCTTAATGGATTGTCCTGGTGAATTATCTAACCATTGATATGTATCTCCACCATTAGCTGTTAATGTTACTTCTCCTCCTGCACATATAGTTTTATCTATTCCAGCATCAGCCAAAGGCTTAGGATTAACTGTTACTATTACGCTGTTTGAAGCAGAACAACCTTTTGCATCCGTTCCTGTTACAGTATAAATTGTAGTTACAACTGGAGATACCACACCTCCAGAAGGATTCCATGCGTAAGTTGAAGCTCCTGTAGCACTTAATGTTACGCTACCTCCTTCACACATCGTTTGATTTGCTCCTGCACTTACATTTGGTAATGGATTTACAGTAACAACTTTATCATCTGTAGCTACACAGCCTTTTGCGTCTATAACTTTCAATGTATATACCATAGAACTTAATGGTTTTACTGTTCTAGACTTTCCTAATACTCCACTCCACTCATAATTATAACTTGGAGCACCTCCATTTGCATCACCATCAAGTATTATTTCATCATTCAAACATATACTTTCATCAGCTCCTGCATTTGCAGTAGGCAATTGATTTACATGTACTGTAACATTATCTGAAGCAGAACAGCTATTTCCATCCGTTCCTGTTACTACGTAAACTGTACTTACATTTGGTGTAACTTTATATGTAGGATTAGAAGGACCCGATTGCCAAGAGTATGTTGAAGCTCCTGTTGCTTCTAATGTTGCTTCTCCTCCTGCGCATATTGTTTTATCAATACCTGCATCAACATTTGGCAATGCATTTACAGTTATTGTTACACTATTAGAAGCTGTGCAGCCATTAGCATTAGTACCTGTTACTATATAAATTGTTGTTACATCTGGTTTAACAATATTCTGTGCTTGAGTAACTCCATTACTCCAAGAATAAGTAACACCACCTGTTGGCGTTAATGTTACCGTAGCTCCCTTACATATAGTTTGATTTGACCCTGCACTTACAACTGGTAATTCATTTGCTGTAATTACTATACTGCTTGTTGATTCACATCCATTAGCATCAATTACTGTAACGTTATATGGAGTAGTTGCAATTATAGTAACTGGCTGAGTCTTTCCTACTTTTACATTTCCTTCTATATTCCAATTATATGTATATGGTGCTGAACCTCCTGTAGCAGTAACGTCTAATACAACTTCTGTATTTTTACATGCTGATGTCTTATCTGCACTTGCATTTACAACTGGGGAATTATTGACGGCTATATTAACTACATCAATTGCTGAACAACCATCTTTAGTTACCGTAACCGAAACTTGTGTGTTTGATTCAGGTGAAATTGTGATTGTACTTGCAGGTGAATTATCACAACTCCATTTATATGTTCCTCCTCCTGTAGCTGTTAATGTTACAGGTTTTCCTTTACAAATAGTCTTATCCTCACCTGCATCAGCATTTGGCAACTCATTTATTGTTATAGTTACGTTATTAGAAGCTGTACAACCATTAACATCTGTTACTGTCAATTTATATTGAGTATTTGTTACTAACAGTGGCGTTCCCGGGGTCGCAACTGGACTCAAATTGTGATCCCAAGCAAATGAATAAGGACCTGTACTTGTGCTTCCACTTGAGTTTGCAGTTGCATTCAATGTAGTGCTTGTATTAGAACATATAGTTTGATTAGCTCCCGCATTAGCAAGTGGCAAGTCATAAACACCTATAATAACATCATCAGAGTTACTGCAACCATTAGCGTCAGTTACTATTAATTGATATGCTTTATTTTCCGTTACTTTTACAGTTTGTAAAGATCCTGCACTACCTTCACTCCATTTAAAACTATGTGGTAATAATCCTCCAGTAGCAGTTCCTGTAAGAACTACATCTGTATTCTTACATACTGTTCTATTGCTACCAGCATCTGGAACTGGTATTTCAAGTACTTCTATAATTACATCATCCGTAGCGGTACAGAAGTTTGCATCACTGACTGTTAAAGTATAAACTGTTGTAACAATTGGAGAAACTGTATTTTGAGCTGTTCCTGGACCATTACTCCATGTATAATGTAAACCTCCTGCGGAAGATACTGCTGTACCTACAAGATTTGCAGATTTTCCTTGACAAATCTTTTGTAATGGACCGGCATCAGGATTTAAGTTTTCTACCTCAACAATTACAAAATCAGTAGCCATACAACCCTTATTATCAGTTGCTGTTACTGTATATATCGTTTGAACTGAAGGACAAACTTGCATTGTGGGACCATTATTTCCATTATCCCATTGATATGAAACTGCTGTTGGCGATGTAGCTATTAAATCTGTACAACTTCCTAAACAAATCTTCCTATTAATACCTGCTTCAACCGTTGGCTTTTGAACTGTTACTATAGTATAAGCTGAATTTGTACAACCATACTTAGATACAGTTACTTGATAAATAGTAGTGCTAGATGGTGTTACAACAACAATTCCATCTGAACTTGGCGGTTCTGTATTCCAAATATAAGTATCCATACCTGTAGTTGCAGAAATAATTGTACTTGTTCCTGAGCAAATAGTTTTAGGTGCACTAGCAGATACTACTGGAGGATTACTAAACGTTACTAATACATCATCCGTAGCTGTACAACCATCTTTAGTTACCGTAACTGTATAGTTAGTTGTAACTGGAGGATTAACAGATACCGTAGAGCCTGTACCGGCTCCATTACTCCATACATAAGTACCTCCTCCCGTAGCTTGTAAAACAGCAGACGAACCATTACATGTTGTTCTATCTGGACCTGCATTAGCATTAGGGATAGGGGTAACAAATACTATAACATTATCTGATGCGGTACAACCTGTAGCAGTATTTCTTGCTGTTACAATATAAGTAGTTTGAGCGTTTGGAGTCTCTGTTATCGTTGCTGTCAATGATGGACCTGTACTCCATGTATAAACAACACCTGAACTACCTGAAGCAGTTAAACTTACATTAGAACCTGCACAAATAGTTTGATTATTTCCAGCATCAACTGTTGGAGCAGGATTTACTATCACTGCTACATTATCTGATGTTGTACAACCTAAAGCATTACTTATCGTTACAAAATATGTAGTACTTACTATAGGATTAACAGTAATACAAGGCGTTACCTCTCCATTACTCCATGCCCATCCATTAGCATTACTATTATTATCATTAATACATAAGGTTACATTATCTCCATAACATATAGTCTTATCTGAACCTGCATTTGCTTGAAGCGGTGTAACAAATACAGTTACGTCATCTGTTGCCGTACAACCAGCATTAGTTCTTCCTGTTACCATATATGCTGTATTTACAGAAGGTGTAACTTCTATCGTTGAACCCACAAGACCAGTACTCCATGTATAACTATCTGCTCCAGTAGCAATTAATTTTATTGTGCTTCCTTTACAAATATTAGTATCAACTCCTGCATTAACTATTGGTAATGGATTAACTATTACTGCTACATTATCTGAAGATGTGCAACCTGCTTTATTAGTTGTGACTGTATATATTGTTGTGACTGTAGGACTAACCTGAGTAATTACATTAGTTGCAAATATACTATCTGGTGTTGAAGATATACTCCAAGAATACTGATGTACAGAACCTGAAGCAGAAGCATCAAGTGTTGCTGTGCCTCCAACGCAAATCGTATGGTCACTACCTGCATTTGCAAGATTTGCCTCTACAACGGTTACATTTACGCCATCCGTTGCAGTACAACCATAAATATTAGTAACAGTTACACTATATGATGTTGTAACACTTGGACAAACACTAACTGTATCATTCGCTGGAGCGCCTGACCAGCTATACAATACGCCTCCTGTAGCTATTAATGTTCCGCAAGATCCTGTACATATTGTTTGATCTTGTCCTGCATTTGCTACTGGTAAAGGATTTATTGTTATTGGTTTTATTACATTTGATTTACATCCAAAATTATCTTTTACTTCTAATGTAACATTATAAGCTATTATATTTTGATATACATGTGATGGTGTATTTTCATCCGAGCTTGTTGCATCTCCAAATGACCATTTTCTTTCAACTATTGAAGAACCACCTCCTAATGTTGATAAATCATGGAATACTGTTGGTGTACCATAACATACTGTGTCAAACTTAAAGTCTGCTACAGGATTGTCATAAACTTGTACGTTATAAGTTATCTCCGACCTACATCCTACAACATCTTCTATTGACAACTTAACAGCCTTGGCTCCTGATGTACTATATGTATAATTCGGATTTTTAACATAAGCAAAATCTCCACCTCCAAAATCCCATGTCCAAGAAGATATTGGATAACCTGCTACAATAACTGATTGATCCATAAACTGTGTTGAAGTATTTACACAAATATTACCAAAACTAAAGTCTGCCAATGGCATTGACCTTACTACTACTACAACATCATCACTTGCACTACAACCATTAGCATCCCAACCTGTTACAGTATAAGTTGTTGTTGCTAAAGTAAGAACCTTCATAGTATCATTTGGTTCTATATTACTCCACAAATATGTAAGCGCATTTCTTACTATTAATGTAGCTGAATCTCCTCTACAAACAGATACATCATTGCCTGCAAATACATTTGGTAATTGATTAACAACTACTGTTACTTCATCCGTATTTGTACAATTATCTTTTGTTACTGTTACTACATATTTTCTTGTAACAGGAGGACTAACCTCTATTGTATTAGTAGTAGGACCAATATCCCATAAATAAGATGTACCTCCAGAAGCTGTCAAGAATGATGGTTCATTTTTACATATAGTATCATCCAAACCAGCATTTGCATTAGGTATTGGGTTTACTGTTACTGTAACATCATCTGATGTAGTACAACCATTTAGATTTGCCGTTACAATATAAGTAGTATTTCCTACAGGAGAAACTATTCTTGTTGAAGTATTAGTTGAATCCTCCCAGAAGAATGTACTTCCTGCCGTAGCATTAGCACTTAATTGTACTGAAGCTCCACTACAAATAGTTTTATTATCTCCAGCATTAATATATGGTAATGAATTAACTGTTACATTTACTGCATCACTTGCTGTACAGCCATTAATATTAACAGTTACTACATAATTAGTATTTACCGTTGGTTGAACACTTATAGTTGGTGTTGTGCCTCCATTACTCCAAGTATATGTACCACCTCCCGTAGCTGTTAATTGTACAGAATTACCATAACATATTGCTGTATCAGAACCAGCATCTGGAATAGGTATTGTTCCTACACTTACTTTTACTTCATCCGTAGCTGTACAGCCATTAAGCGTTACCGTTACAATATATGTAGTAATTGTATCTGGATAAACTGTATTTGATGCACTTGTAGAATTATTACTCCAAGAGTATGTACCACCACCTGTTGCTACTAATGTAGCACTTTGTCCACTACATATACCTTGGTCTATTCCTGCATTAGCTGTTGGAATATCCACAATTGTTACAACTACATTATCTGTATTATTACAAGTATTTAATGTTCCCGTTACAGTATATGTTGTTATTGTAAATGGAGAAACATGCAACGAATCATTTGAAGTTCCTTGACTCCATACATAAGTTGCTGCTCCTGTAGCTATCAACCATACACTATCGCCTCTACATAAAATCTTATCTTCTCCAGCATTAACTACTGGTAATGGATTAACTATTACTACTACATCGTCAGTAGCACTACAATTGTCTTTTGCTACTGTTACAGTATATGTAGTTGTATCATTAGGACTAACTGTTATAGAAGCACTTCCAAAACCATTACTCCATAAATAACTATCGCCTCCTACTGCTGTTAAAGTTACATTATCTCCTGTACAAATAGTTTTATCTAATCCTGCACTTACGCCAGGTATCGGTGTTACAAATACTATTACATTATCACTCGCACTACAACCACTTGCATTTGCAACCGTTACCGTATAAGTAGTAGTTACTACAGGATTTACTGTTACATTTGAACCTGTTGCTGGAATATCCCAGTTATAAGAAGTTCCGCCACTTGCAGTTAATAATGTACTTCCTCCAAAACAAATAGTCTTGTTATCACCAGCATTTGCTATAGGTAATGATTTTACATTTACTATTACATCATCTGTAGCACTGCAACCATTTACATCTGTTCCTGTTACTTTATATGTAGTGGTTGAAACTGGATTGACTATTACTGTATCATTTTGGGTGCCTTCACTCCATACATAACTATTTGCCCCTGTTGCTATCAATGTATCAGAACCTGCTTCACATATATTTATATCCAAGCCTGCATTAACTGTAGGTTTTGGATTTACTGTTACTACAACAGTATCCTTAGAATAACATGAACCTATACGAACCTCTAAAGCATAAGTAGTAGTTGCCATAGGCGTTACTGTTATGCTCCTTGTGCTTTCTCCTTTACTCCAATTATAACTTGCTCCAGATACAAATTGTGCTGTTAATGTTGTGCTGTTTCCTGAACAAATGGTTACATCTACTCCTGCATTTGCTACAACTGATGGCGTTACTGTTACTACTACAGCATCACTTGCGCTACAGCCATTGCTATAAGCTGTTGCTGTATATGTGGTTGTCAATACTGGGTTAACCCATTGACTTATTCCTATTACATTATTATTCCACTTAACACTATCTGCTATAGTTCCTGTATATTGTAATTGTGTACCATCTCCTAAACAAATACTTACATCTGCTCCAGCATTCGCTACTGGTAATGCATTTACTGTTACAACTACATCATCTGTAGCACTACAATTATCTTTATTTACTGTTAATGAATATGTAGTAGTTAATATTGGACTTACATTTATTGTTGCTGATGTCATCGAATTATAACTCCAAGTGTATGTACCTCCTCCTGTTGCTGTCAAATTAACTGAATTGCCAAAGCACATTGTTTGATTAGCTCCTGCATCTATTACTGGTATAGTATTTACTGTTACTATGACATTATCACTCGCACTACAGCCACTTGCATTGTAAACACTTACTTCATAAGTAGTAGTTACAACTGGATTAACACTTCGATTTGAACCATAAACTAGACCTGACCAAGTATAAGTGCTTCCTCCTGTTGCTTTTAAAGATACTGTACTACCTTCACAAATAGTTTGATTTTCTCCAGCATCCGCTATTGGTCTTGCTATTACATTGACTACTACTGCATCACTTGCACTACAACCATTTCCATCTGTTCCTACTAAACTATATGTAGTGGTTACAACTGGACTTACTTTCATTGTATTGCTCGTGTTACCATTATTCCATAAATATGTAACTGCACCAGTTGCTGTTAATGTAGCCGTATCCGCTTCACACATATTTACATCTAAACCTGCATTTACTACTGGTGTATTATTTACTGTTACAACTACTGTATCCTTGTCAGAGCATGTACCTATTCGAATCTCTAATATATATGTTGTTGTTGTAACTGGACTTACTGTTATGGATTGAGTATTTACTCCTATACTCCAATTATAAGTAGCTCCAGATACAAATTCTGCTGTTAATGTTGTGCTGTTACCTGAACAAATTGTTACATCTGCTCCTGCATTAGCTACAACTGATGGAGTTACTGTTACTACAACAGCATCACTTGCACTACATCCATTGCTGTATATGTGGTTGTCAATACAGGGTTAACCCATTGACTTATTCCTATTACATTATTATTCCACTTAACACTATCTGCTATAGTTCCTGTATATTGTAATTGTGTACCATCTCCTGAACAAATACTTGCATCAACTCCTGAATTTGCAGTTGGTAATGCATTTACTGTTACAACTACATCATCTGTTGCACTACAATTATTTTTATTTACTGTTAATGAATATGTAGTCGTTGATATTGGACTTACATTTATTGTTGCTGATGTCATCAAATTACTCCAAGTATATGTACCTCCACCTGTTGCTGTCAAATTAACTGAATTGCCAAAGCACATTGTTTGATTAGCTCCTGCATCCACTACTGGTATAGCATTTACTGTTACTATAACATTATCACTCGCACTGCAGCCACTTGCATTTACAACAATCACCGTATATGTTGTTGTGACTACAGGACTTACATTGCGATTAGAACCTATAGTGCCATCTTCCCATGTATATGTGCTACCTCCACTTGCTTTTAACGAAACTGTCGCTCCTAAACAAATAGTTTGATTTTCTCCAGCATCAGCTATTGGTCTTGCTATTACATTGACTACTACTGCATCACTTGCACTACAACCATTTCCATCTGTTCCTATTACACTATATGTAGTGGTTACAACTGGACTTACTTTCATTGTATTGCTCGTGTTACCATTATTCCATATATATGTAACTGCACCAGTTGCTGTTAATGTTGCCGTATCTGCTTCACACATATTCACATCTAAACCTGCATTTACTACTGGTGTATTATTTACTGTTACAACTACTGTATCCTTGTCTGAGCATGTACCTATTCGAGTCTCTAATATATATGTTGTTGTTGTAACTGGACTTACTGTTATGGATTGAGTATTTACTCCTGTACTCCAATTATAAGTAGCTCCAGATACAAATCCTGCTGTTAATGTTGTGCTGTTACCTGAACAAATTGTTAGATCTGCTCCTGCATTTGCTACAACTGATGGAGTTACTGTTACTACAACTGCATCACTTGCACTACAGCTATTTCTATAAGCTGTGGCTGTATATGTGGTTGTCAACACTGGTTTAACCCATTGACTTATTCCTGTTAAATTATTATTCCACTTAACACTATCTGCTATAGTTCCTATATACTGTAATTGTGTACTATCTCCTGAACAAATACTTACATCTACTCCTGCATTTGCAGTTGGTAATGCATTTACTGTTACAACTACATCATCTGTTGCACTACAATTATTTTTGTTAACTGTTAATGAATATGTAGTAGTTGATATTGGACTTACATTTATCGTAGCTGATGTCATCAAATTACTCCAAGTGTATGTACCTCCACCTGTTGCTGTCAAATTAACTGAATTGCCAAAGCACATTGTTTGATTAGCTCCTGCATCTATTACTGGAACAGTATTTACTGTTACTATAACATTATCACTCGCACTACAGCCACTTGCATTGTAAACACTTACTTCATAAGTAGTAGTTACAACTGGATTAACACTTCGATTTGAACCATAAACTGGACCTAACCAAGTATAAGTACTTCCTCCTGTTGCTTTTAAGGATACTGTACTACCTTCACAAATAGTTTGATTTTCTCCAGCATCAGCTATTGGTCTTGCTATTACATTGACTACTACTGCATCACTTGCACTACAACCATTTCCATCTGTTCCTATTAAACTATACGTAGTAGTTACAACTGGACTTACTTTCATTGTATTGCTCGTGTTGCCATTATTCCATAAATATGTAACTGCACCAGTTGCTGTTAATGTAGCTGTATCAGCTTCACATATATTTACATCTAAACCTGCATTTACTATAGGTAAAGTATTTACTGTTACAACTACTGTATCCTTGTCAGAGCATGTACCTATTCGAGTCTCTAATATATATGTTGTTGTTGTAACTGGACTTACTGTTATGGACTGAGTATTTACTCCTGTACTCCAATTATAAGTAGCTCCAGATGCAAATTCTGCTGTTAATGCTGTGCTATTACCTGAACAAATTGTTACATCTGCTCCTGCATTTGCTACAACTGAAGGTGTTACTTTAACTACCATGGCATCACTCGCACTACAACCACTTGAGTAAACTGTTACTCTATATGTTGTAGTTTCTGTTGGTTTCACCCATTGGCTTAATGCTGTAATACTATTACTCCATACAATACTATCACCAACTGTTCCTATATAATTTAATTGTGTACTATCTCCATTACAAATAGTTACATCTAATCCTGCATTCGATACTGGAACTGGACGTACTACGGCTACACTATTTAAAACGCCTATACAACCTATACTATCTTCTACTTGTAAACTTACTGGG
>Ga0209417_1003940_pt1 | contig 18746 bp, 15 predicted proteins | sample RifGroF2_FD_184002 | JGI IMG/M metagenome (GOLD analysis project Ga0209417, IMG submission 184002) | Groundwater microbial communities from Rifle, Colorado, USA - Groundwater F2 (SPAdes) (version 2) | ecosystem: Environmental > Aquatic > Deep subsurface > Groundwater | place: Rifle, Colorado... | reverse complement strand
AGTCGATAAAACCATGATTGAGTTGGACGGCACATCCAATAAGAAAAACCTCGGCGCCAACGCCATTTTGGCCGTCTCCATGGCGACCGCTAAGGCAGCCGCGGCAGAAGTCGATATGCCTTTCTTCCGCTACATTGGCGGCGTCAACGCAAAAGTCCTGCCAGTTCCAATGATGAACGTAATGAACGGCGGTGCGCACTCCGATGCCCCCATTGACATCCAAGAGTTTATGATCGTCCCTAAAGGCGCGCAATCCTTTCACCACGCCATTCAGATGGGTGCCGAAGTTTTCCACGCGCTCAAGGGCGTCCTCAAAGACAAGGGCTTTTCAACAGCCGTTGGAGACGAGGGTGGCTTTGCCCCAAAGCTGGGATCCAATGAAGAGGCCCTCGAAATCATCGCCAAGGCCATCAAGGTCGCCGGTTACAAGTTGGGCACCGACATCTTTTTCGCTCTCGACAGTGCCGCTTCCGAGTTTTACGACAAGAAGAAAAAGAAGTACGTTTTCAAAAAATCAGATAAGTCTGAACGCGACATCGATGCCATGATCTCGTTTTACCGCGATCTGCAGGCCAAATACCCGATCATCTCCATCGAGGACGGCTTTGCAGAAGGTGATTGGGACGGTTGGAAGAAAATGACCGATGCAATTGGCAGCCATACACAAATTGTCGGCGATGATATCTTTGTCACCAATCCAGAGTTCTTGAAAAAAGGCATTAATCTCGGTGTCGCCAATGCCATTCTCATCAAACTCAACCAAATCGGTACCATCACGGAAACTCTCGATACCATCGAAATGGCCAAAGAAGCCGGTTACAAGATCGTCATCTCGCACCGCTCCGGTGAAACAGAGGACAGCACCATCGCGGACCTCGCTGTAGCTGTCAACTCCGGCCAAATCAAAACCGGATCCATGAGCCGCACCGACCGCATCTGCAAATATAATCAGCTCCTTCGTATCGAGGAAATCCTCGGCGACCGCGCTATCTACGGCGGTAAACTATAAATAATCAGTGGGGTAGCGTCCCTCGGTCCCATTTAGCGAAACACAAAAATGCATGCATTTTTGTGTTTCGCTAAAAAAGTGTTTTTAGGAAGGGTCTGGGAAACCTTTTTTATTCTATAAAAATGGTTTCCCAGAGTCTTTTTTTAAATGCCTTCTTTTTCTATGGATCTCTGTATTTTACGACACGCCCATGCCGAAAAGACGTCACCTGACTTTGAGCGTCGGTTGACGGAGGGAGGTTTTGGGCACATTCGGGCACTGGGTGAGTTCCTGAAAGGAAAGGCGTGTCTACACATAGATTCGATATGGTGTAGTCCGTTGGTGCGGGCAGAGCAGACGGCCAAGGTTTTCATAGAACATGCTGGTTTGTACGTGACTCCCGAAAGGAGTATTTTGCTAGAGCCAGACCGCAACGTCCGCGAGCTCATGGCAAAGATTTTGGAGAAGAACCGCAATACTTTGCTCGTTGGTCACAATCCGCAATTGGAAGAGTTGCTGTCGTTTTTGTTGATGCATTCTTCGGACAGTGGAACGTTTGTGATGTCGGAAGGGGTCTTTATATGTCTCCGTCAAGAATCTTCGCCAAAATACAGGCCGCCATTTGGTCGATGGAGCCTGAGGTACTTTTTAAATTCAAGTTTATTTGAAAAAATATGAAAACACTCACACTACTTTGCGCAGTGCTTCTACTCACAGCTTGTTCCGAAAAGAGAACGGAGCAAACGTTTTACAAGGTGTCTGCCTCGGCGGAGACGCGTCACGACGCTCGCCTGGACGACAAGGTTGACGATCCAGCCATTTGGGTGCATCCGCAGGAAGCCTCAAAGAGCCTCTTGTTTTTTAGCTTTAAGGGCAAGAAGGGCAGCGGCATAGAGGTTTGCGACATCGACGGCGCTCAATTGCAATTTGTGCCGGCAGAGCGCGTCAACAACATTGATGTCCGCTGTGGGTTGCTTGTCAATGGCGAAAAGGTTGACTTTCTCGCCGCCAGTCATAGCGAGCAGGCGGCCGTTTCCCTGTACAAAATCGACGCAAAAACACGTCAATTGGAACCCCTCGCGCTGCAATTGCCAGTAACTGTGCCGACGTACGGCATATGCCTTTACCACAATCGCCGAGAGGGCCGCTTCTTTGTCATCGTGACCTCCCATGAGGGCGCCTGCGAGCAGTGGGAAATCAAATCCGACAAGGCCCGTGTCTTTATGGAAAAGGCGCGCGCTATCAAGATTGATTCCATTTGCGAAGGCTGTGTTGCGGATGACGAGCACGAACGGCTGTACATTTCAGAGGAGACAAAGGGCATTTGGCGATACAATGCCAACCCTGAAGCGGGTCAAGAGCGCGTCATGATTGCGAAGGCTGGCGAACACCTCGCTCCCGACATCGAGGGCCTCACTGTCTATGACGCTTCCAAGGGCGAAGGCTATCTCATCGCATCGAGCCAGGGCGACAGCAGTTATGCCGTCTTTGAGCGCGCGGGCGACAATCGCCACATCGGCAATTTCCAGATCGTTCCTGGCGTCGTGGAGGGCACGCAATGCACGGACGGCATCGACGTCTGCAGCTCACCACTCGGGCCAAAATACCCACACGGCGTCTTCATCGCCCACGACGATCAACGCCGCAACAACCGCGGTTCCAACTTCAAAATTGTCCCTTGGGAACGCATTGCAGAAGCTATGCAGTTGAAGATGCGACCCTGAAAGTCAATGGTATTGAAAATATCAAGCGACAATGTGTAAAAAGTGATTAACTGAGCATCCAGGGCGCATCGGAAAACCAATGATCGGTAATAAAGTTTCGCTAATGATTGGCGTGAACTGTATTAGTGGCACTAGAAGATTGACGTCTTTGGCAAATGCATCAGACTCATGGACATGAAACGTTTTTTGCTGAATTTTGGCTTATTGATGGCCGTGCTATTTGCGGGCGAATCTCGGGTGTTGGTCTTGCCGATTCAGGGTGAAATCAACAAAGTTCAGCTGTACTTGCTCCGGCGTGCGGTTGCAGATGCCGAAAAGGGAGGGTTTAACGTCCTCTTGCTCGATATGAACACGCCAGGCGGCGATTTGCAAGTCACGCTGGACATGATGCACGTGTTGCAAAAGTTTCCTGGAGAGACGCTGACATTTGTGCATTCGGAAGCAGTTTCCGCGGGCTCTTATCTCGCCATTGCAACGGACGCCATTTACTTTTCGCCAGATGGCATTATGGGTGCCGCGGCCGTCATTTCTGGCGACGGGAAAGATGTCGACAAGACCTTGCGCTTAAAAATCGACAGTTACTTGCGCGCCCGAATACGCTCCATTACTGGGGAAGAGTCGATGCGAGGCAATGTCCAGCGTTCGATGATGGATGAACATTACGAGTGGTCGATAGGGAATGCCGCTATCAAACACAAGGGGGAGCTGTTGAGCTTAACGGCCAAGGAAGCCGTCAAGAAGTACAACGACAAGCCTCTCCTCGCGGAAGGAATTTTTGAAAACATCGAGGCGCTTTTAAAGGCTCGTTATGGCACTTACACGCTGGAACGCCTCAAAATAACGTGGTCCGAAGAGTTCGCCAAAGTATTGACTGGCCTGGCGCCGATCTTGATCGGTATAGGAATGCTCTGCCTCTTTCTCGGCATTCAGTCACACAGTCTCAGCTTTGGGCTTTTGGGCTTGGTCCTGTTGGTCGTCGTTTTTTTGAGCAACTTTGTCGCGGGGCTTTCGCATCACACGGAATTGCTCGTCTTTTTTGCGGGCGTGCTCTTCGTGTTGCTTGAGGTCTTTCTCTTTACCGGAACATTGTTTTTAGGCATTTTGGGCATTCTCTGCGCAGTAGGAGCCCTCGTGTGGTCCTTTGTCGATTGGTCGAAATTTTCCGAAAGCCAGTCCTTTTTCGACATCCTCATCGCTCCCTTGCAGACGGTTGGCCTAGGGACATTGTTGGCCCTTGTGGGTGGTTTTTTCTTGCTCCGTTTTCTGCCGAAAAAATGGATTTGGAAAAAGTTTTTCTTGACGGCCGCATCGGGTGTCGAAGCGAAACAGCCCGACCTCACTGGCGCTATCGGAATCACTTGTACTCCGCTGATGCCCTCTGGCCAAGTCTCGATTGATGGCAAATATTACGACGCTCAAGTGATGTCCGGTTTTCTCGATAAAAACACAAAAATTCGCGTCTGCTCGGCCAAACAGTCTTTTCTTGTCGTTGAGCCCCTTTGATTTTTTCAATAAAAGTCTTTTGGTAAAAAAGCATGCACTTATCTGAAACAGACTACAGAACGATTTGCGAGTGGGTGTATGCGTACAGTTGCGTACAGTTGGGCGCGAATAAACAGTCGTTTGTCGACGCTCGTTTGAGTAGCCACATTCAGCAAAAAGGGTTTCGGTCTTACCGTGCGTACATCGATTATTTAAAAAAAGACAAAGAAGAGGTGGAGGTCTTTTTAGATCGTTTGACGACGCACCACACGTTCTTTTTTCGAGAGTTTGAGCATTTTCAGTTTTTGGCTGAACAGGTCTTGCCGCGATTTGAAACGGGCCGCCATTGTTCGATTTGGAGTGCTGCCTGCTCGACGGGAGAAGAGGCCTATTCTTTGGCTATTCTCCTCAGCGAAGACCTCGGTGACAACGGCAATTGGAGCGTTTATGGGAGCGACCTGTCGCGGGCTTCCATTGAAAAAGCACGCGAAGGCATTTTTCGAAAAGACAGGTTGAAAGAGCTGGCAACGTCCTTGAGGCGAAAATACCTGCTGGAGGGCATCGACGACAGTAAAGGTCTTTTTAAGGTCCAGGACAGTCTGCAGAAAAAAGTGACTTTTGAGCGCCGTCACCTCCTCGATGGTTTCGGTTTACAAAAAAAGCAATTTTCGGTCATCTTTTGCTGCAACGTGATGATTTATTTTGATAAGTTGACACAACAACAGCTCGTGGAGCGCCTGTTTGAATCGCTTGCCCCGGGCGGTTATCTCATTGTCGGGCACTCTGAAAACTTGAGTGCGTTGGTTCACCCATTAGAGTGCGTCACTTCTTCGATTTACCGCAAAGACCTATGCAAAATGCCGTGAAAGCTCGTTTCGCGTTGCGCCGATGGCCTCACGTACCACTCGTACGCTACGGCCGAATCGTGCTCGCGCAAAGCCAAGCTTTGACGCCATTTTTCGCAGGTCTTTAAAGAAGCATTGAAATGGCTCCCGAAAGGAAAATACGCGTTTTAGTTGTCGACGATTCCGTTGTCGTGCAGATGGCGTTGAGGCGTATTTTGAGTCGAGACAGCTCCATTCAAGTGGTTGGGGTGGCGCCGAACCCTCTGGTCGCTCGTGACAAAATTTTAGAGCTCAAGCCAGACGTTTTGACGCTCGACATCGAAATGCCTGAAATGGACGGGCTGACCTTTCTCCGTATCATCATGAAGGAGCGGCCAATGCCGGTGATCATCGTGAGCTCGATGACGCAGCATGGCTCAGAGATTGCGCTGGAGGCCTTGCGTTGTGGGGCGGTCGATGTTTTGGGTAAGCCGTCGTCGTCGAGCGTTGGAGACATCGACCAAGAGCTCATTTATAAGATCCAGTCGGCGGCAAATAGCCGGATCTACCGCGCAGTGAATGTAGAGGTGCCGAAAATTGCCGATGGGGCCAACATCGACTTTTCAAAAGTCATTTTGCTGGGGGCCTCGACGGGTGGACCGGCCGCCATTGGCCATATTTTGACGGCCTTACCTGCAGTGATGCCGCCGATATGCGTTGTTCAGCACATTCCTCCAATCTTTTCAAAAACACTTGCCGCTCGCCTAAACACGCAGTGCGCATTGACCGTTAAAGAGGCCGAAGAAGGCGACAAACTCATGCCCAACTGCGTCTATTTCGCTCCGGGCGATCATCACATGCTCCTCGAGGCCAACGATCATATTCGCCTCAATCAGGGACCGAAAGTGTGTTATCAGAGGCCTTCTGTCGACATTCTCTTTAAGACGGCGGCAAGGGTTTTGGGAAAACGTGCCGTGGCGGGCATATTGACCGGGATGGGCAATGATGGTGCTGATGGACTGCTCGCCCTTAAAAATTCTGGGGCCTTGACTTTTGCGCAAAATGAAGATACTTCTGTAGTCTATGGCATGCCCAAGGAGGCGGTTCGGCTAGGCGCGACGCAATCCGTGTTGCCGCTGGAAAAGATCCCCGCTTTCTTGCTCGATGCCGTGTCAAAATGAGACAGACGCAGACAGAACCACTTCTCGATAAACGCCTCATGGGCTTTTTGCGGCACTTTCCAGGTGTCTATTTCCAACAGCGGCCAGACTTTTCCTTCAGCTATTTCAGCTCAAAATTGAAGGAGTGGTTGGGCGACGTTACCAAGTCTTTTTCCGATGAAAGTGACTTTTTAAGTTGTATCTGCGAAGACGATAAAATTCCGTTTTTGAAGGCTTTTGAGCAGTACAGTCATTGTCCGAAAACATTTTCGATAACCTATCGGCTCAAGGGCATCGATGGTTCCATTTTGACAGTTGTCGACACACGCACGGCCTTTTTTGCGGATGGCCAGTTTATGGGCTATGAAGGCATCCTCATGGACAATACCCGTCAAGCGATTGCCGAAAAACAACTGACTCACTCCGCGTGGAAACAGAGCTTGGCAACGCTCACGAGTGGTATGATTCACGACTTCAGCAATGTCATGACCGGCATTTATTCGCTCAGCGAGCTCTACCTCGAAAAAATAGACCCATCCGACGCGATGTACGAGGGCATGGCTCAAATTAAAAAAAGCTCCTTTGAAGCTCAAAAGCTCGTCAGGCGCATCATTGACCTCAACCGCGATGTCTCCAAAGAAAAAAATTACCACAACGTCAACGCCCTCATCAAAAATCAGCTCGACCTCTTGAAAATCATTTTGCCGAGAAATACCAAAATCGACCTCGACCTTACGCCTCAGGAAATCCCGGTTTACGTCGATGAAGTGGCATTTCGTCAAGTGTTGCTCAATCTCGCCATGAACAGTCGTGATGCGATCGGCCCCAAGGGCGGAAAGGTGCGTATCCGGACTCGTCCAGTGGCCGCGCGGGAAGCGATCTTTGAAGGCGGGTTAACGGGCTTTATTCCGAGTCGAAAAGGGGTAGAGGTCGCGTTTTCCGACAATGGTTGTGGCATTCCTCAAAAATATGTCGCCAAGGTATTTGAGCCCTTTTTTACGACAAAAGAAGCTCACAAGGGATCCGGGTTTGGCCTCTATAATGCTAAACTCTTTGCAGAAGACAATTTTGGGAAAATCGACGTAGCAAGCGTCATGGGCGAGCAGACGACGCTCTATTTCTACCTGCCGGAGTCTGACTTTACCGAACTCCGCACCCTGACACCGTTGATCACTACCCATTCACTCTTTGTCTACGCCCAGGATGATCCGACGAGCTTGGACCTCGTTGCTCAGCTCAGAGAAAAGGAGTGGCGCGTTGCGTGTTTCACAAACGCTCAACAGCTCCAACAAGGGTTGCATGAAAACCTTGCCCCAGAAGGCGTCCTCTTGATCGATCTCGGCAACGATACCCAAATCGAACCCATCGCAGGTGCCATCAAACGAGAAAATCCTTCCATCAAAATCTTTGTGCAAATCATTGGCGGGTACGTGGCTCCTGACTACAAGAATGTCGATTACTGTTTCAATGAACACAGTCGCATCACCGAGGTTGTTCCGATCATTGCCGCACTCTTGAATTCACCGAGTTAAGTGATTTTTGACTTCCTCAATCATTAGCGAAATTTTATGACCGCGAATCGGTTTTTCGATGCGCACTTGAATGCGTCATTTCATTACAAGTATTGACTCCATCCAACTCTGCGTGTGTCAACACGCCCTCGATGCGCCGTTAGAGAGCTCGGCGGGTCGATGGAGCCTTTTGTGGCGCACTCCTTCTACATTCGGAGGCGGCTTTGGCTGTAAAAACAAGATATTAGAATGGATTTATCGCTATTTTTAGATAAAATACTCGGTTATAGTATTTTTATAGAAAGTCAAGCTTTTCCATGATTTTTTTGCGCTGCGTGGAGCTGTTCTTGGTGCGTAATCAAGAATAATCTCAATTCCTGCATATTAGGGGTTGCATCCGGCTTATGCACTGCAATTCGACGGCTTTATTAACGTACTCCTGGCTGAATCTAGCTTATATGCTGCAGCTCGACGTCTTTGATGTTGTGTTGAACGTTGTGTAGCTGTGTATGTCGGCCCTGAATATATAGTCTCGACGATTTATTGCGAAAAAGATTGACTTTTTGTTTTAAAATTATATTAGACATTAAATACAAAAATTTGAATATTTAAAATCCTCATCAATATCCGGTATTTTTTTAAAAAATTAGCTAAAGCCGCTCTCGAAGACAGAAGGAGTGCGCCACAAAAGGCTCCCGCGGCCCGCCGAGCTCTCTAGCGGCGCATTGAGGGCGTCTTGCAGACGCAAACCGGTTAAATTTTAGGAAAGCATTTTCACCATTTGGTGAAATTTACATTAGAGCACACATGACCATGCAGGCGTCAATTAGACAGGCAATGCAACCGATATGATTTATTTTTCGCTAATGATTGAGATTTGACTTTAAAATTATTCACAAAGCATTTGACAAGGTGCATCTTTTGAGAGACAAATGATTTGAGGATTATGATAGTGCGCAGATTTTTTGGATTCTTATCACACGATATCGGTATTGACTTAGGAACGGCCAACACGCTTGTCTACGTAAAAGATAAGGGTATTGTACTTCGCGAACCCAGCGTGGTTGCGGTTTACAATAACACTGGCAAAGTCAGGGCCGTTGGAACAGAGGCGAAGAAGATGTTGGGCCGTACGCCCGGCAATATTCGCGCCGTTCGCCCCATGAAGGACGGTGTTATTGCTGACTTCGATATCACTGAAGAGATGCTCCGGTATTTCATCGGCAAGACGTCGAAAAACTCCAAACTCGTCCCTCCACGCGTCGTCATTGCGGTCCCATCGGGCATTACGGAAGTTGAGCGACGTGCCGTCAAGGAGTCCGCCATTCACGCGGGTGCTAGAGAGGTTCTCTTGCTGCAAGAGCCCATGGCGGCCGCTATCGGCGTCGGTCTGCCTATCGACGAGCCTGCGGCCAACATGATTGTCGATATCGGTGGCGGTACTACAGAAGTGGCCATCATCTCGCTATCTGGTGTCGTCTTTGCCCGCAGTTTGCGCGTCGGCGGCGATGAATTGGACAACTCTATCATCAACTATTTAAAACGCGTCTACAATTTGATGATCGGTGAACGCATGGCCGAAGACATTAAAATCGCCCTCGGATCCGCCGCACCACTCGACAAAGAGCTGAAAATGGAAGTCAAGGGCCGTGACGCCCTGGCCGGTCTTCCACGAACTGTTACCATCACTTCGGAGGAAATCCGCGAGGCACTCTCAGACGGTGTCAATGCAATTGTCGATATGATCAAGACCGCCCTGGAACGTTGCCCGCCAGAACTTTCTGCCGACCTAGTCGATCGCGGTATGGTGCTCGCAGGCGGCGGTTCCATGATTCGCAACCTCGACACCTATATCAGCACGGCTACGGGGCTGCCGGTCATTGTTTCCGAAGACCCTCTGTCGGCCGTTGCCAACGGAACTGGAGCTGTATTGCAAGACCTTTCTTACTGGCTTCACGAATCCGTGTGAAGGCCTGTGTGAAAGGGCCGCTAGCGGCGTTCTCGTCGTTCGGGCTAGGTCACCTACCTCAAGTAGGCTCCCGTCGCCCTCACTCCTCGGGCCTTGCTAGCGGCCCTTTCACACAGGCCTTCACGGCTCGTTGGTTCTTTTAAATTATTACACGGGTGCTTTGACAGCCTTTCTCGAAGGTCGTTAATGCTCGATGTTGGCCCTTTCACACAGGCCTTCACGGCTCGTTGGTTCTTTTAAATGTATTACACGGACGCTTTGACAGCCTTTCTCGAAGGTCGTTAATGTTCGATGTTAAGTCTTTCTTAAATGTACTTGTGAATTAACAATTTACGAAAGGTAAGACCGTTGAAAAATGGTTCTATAGCCAGGCCCGAGAAGCGAGGGCGACGGGAGCGTACTGACGTACGTGACCTAGCACGAACGACGAGAACGCAGCTATAGAACATTTTAAAATGGTCTTATCTTATAATGACGAAGAAACACTACAGCTGGATTAGGTGGCGTCCTCTAGTATTTTTGGGGATTTTTCTCCTGCTTTGGGGGCTCGTGCCGCCTATTATTAAGGGCGTATTGAGGCTTTCGTTCAACGAGATCCAAGCGCCACTGTGGGTCGCGACGGCGGCTGTCCAAGACCTCCAAAAGTATTGGGGCTTTCGCATGCATTCAAAGCAGTCACTGATCGAGTCCTGTCTGGAGTTGTCCCGCCGCAACGCTTACTTGGAGCTCAAAATCCAAGAACAGGCCGGGCTCGCTCAGGAAAACAAGGCCCTCGAATCCCTCCTAAAGCTTCCAGAGCAGCACGATTACTATTACGAGGTTGCCCGCGTTTGCCGACGCGATATGGGCACTTGGTGGAACCGCATGATCATTCGCAAGGGCCGCAATTACGGCATTACGGAGGGCGCCGGCGTTGTCTACAGCGGTGGCGTGGTTGGGAAAATCACCCAGGTCAACGCCACGACGGCCGTTGTCGAATTGATCACTAGCCCGCTCTTTCGAATGGCGGCTCACTTTGATGGAGATCAGCGGCCCGTATGTTATCAGGGGAAAATTACGCAAAGTTTCCAAGTCCCACAGGGCGGTGTCCGTGATGTCCCGACTGATTGCGAACTCAAAGAACCGCTCACCCTCGTCTCGTCGGCCCTCGGTGGCATCTTTCCAGACGGCATTTTCATTGGCACGATCCAGACCCTCGAAGCCGACAAAGATGGCCTCTTTCTCAATGGTCGTGTCGAACTCAACCGCGCCTTACTATCTCTTAAAGAGGTCGCTGTTTTGCTGCCGCTCAACTCGTAATGTTCTTATAGCGACGTCGCAGCTATTGCAGGTTGTTGTTTTCACCTCAATCATTAGCGAAATTTTATTACCGCGCATCGGTTTTTCGATGAGCCCTGGATGCGCCATTAAAGGTACTAACTTCCTTAAGCTCTGCGTGTGACAACACGCTCTCGATGCGCCGTTAGAGAGCTCTGCGGGTCTTTGGAGCCGTTTGTGGCGCACTCCTTCTGTGCTCGGAAGCGGCTTTTTCTGATTTTTTGAAAAATAATGAAGGTTGATGTTTTGTTTTATATATTAACTTTTATATTTAATGCCTATTGTATTTTTTAAATAAAAAGTCAAGCTTTTTCGTAATAAATCGCCGAGACAGTATTCAGAGCCCAAAACAACTGCACAACACCGCCAAACGCAGCATCAACACTGCCAAGTCGTTACGCATAGGCTCATTGTGGCCTAGAATGCACGCATCGAGGCTTATATTTGTTGATTATTTAAAACTTACGAAAGATTATGCTGCGCCGAAAATTTTTACGAAAAAGCTTGACTTTTTATAAAAACACTACATTTAAAATCCTTTTATAAAAACAGCACAAATTTATTCCAATGTCTTGTTTTTTACAGCCACAAGCCGCTTCCGAACGCAGAAGGAGTGCGCCACAAACGGCTACCAAGACCCGCCGATCTCTCTAATGGCGCATCGAGAGCGTCTTGCAGACGCGGACCGGTTAAACGCCAATTAAACAACCAAGCGACACTTCATTGTTTCATTAGCGATAACTCTAAACCAAAGAGCCATTATAGGCATCATATAAAGCTTTTTTGTAAATTTTTTATCTGCATGATAATCAACATCTTATTAACCAGTTTGCGCCTTTCGGCACGGCCTGATGACCTCATTATTGGGAATTTAGGTTTACGGTTTTTGTTGACATAACTGTTTTTGCGTCTTTAATTCATCTCTCTTTAAAAACCTACCCCAATTATGACTCTAAAAAATCTTTGGATATTTTTGTTAACTGTTTGTTGTGCTTACACTACGGCGTTTGGTAACCCCAAAAGCGAGCGCGAGGTCATTTTGGAGAACCGCATAAAAGTTCTCCAAAATCATGAGCACGGTATCCTAATTTCGCTTTTGCTGGATATCGGTTTAGGTAAAAAAGAAGACATTGACGATGTTGATTATCCATTGGACAACAAAGGCAATACGGCTCTTCACTATGCTGTTATTTACAACGATCGCGTTGCTGTCTACATTCTCCGCTACTTCTGGGTAAACGTCGAAAAGGAGAATAAGCCTAAGGATAATGATAAGAAAGGTAAAACGCCCAAAGAACTCGCCATTGAAAAATACGGCAAAGACGCGGCGATTGTCAAGGACTTTGAGCGCACGATTCCACTCATCATCAAGAGTTCCGAACTGCTTGATAAACCTGAACAAACACTGGACACGCTTTTATCGTACATGGAAAAATACCTTCCCATTCAAGCGTACGAGACGACCGAAGAACCACAGCGTACACTCTTAGATAAAATCCTGCTCGAAAGGTCTAAAGACCTTGCCAAACTTAATTTGATCGAAGATACGGATAGCGAAGAGGGCCTTGGACGTGTATATCCTTCCATCGGTGGTATCAATTTTGACGACGATTTGTTGGAAGAAAAGCCCGTTCGGGTATTGTAATTTTATCATTGACTCTCGGCGCGTTTTCCAAAAAATGTTAAGTGAAACGCGCATGAGTCTGTTAAAAAAGTTTTTGGTTATCAGTGGGTTTCTGCTGTTTGCGAACGCCAGTTTTGCCGGTGAGGACATCGTGTCGCCCAAGGCTTACGACCTCTTCTATGCCTTTGGGAAATTCCCCATAACCAACGCCATGGTGACCAGTTGGACGATCTCATTGTTCATTATTGTGATTGTCCGCCTGTGCGTCCGGACACCGCAGATCATTCCCACGCGCGGGCAGGCGATCATTGAGAGTATGATTATCGGTATCCGCGATGTCGCTGAGCCCATTGTCGGCAAACGCATGATAGGCAAGACCTTTCCGCTCTTGATTGGACTGTTTACCTACATCCTCATCCAGAATTGGAGCGGCCTGTTCCCCGGTGTCGCCACCTTCGGCATCTACGAAGGCCACCACTTGCTCTACTTCTTCCGTCCTGCCAATTCCGACCTCAACGATACCCTTGCCCTTGCCGTCGTCGCCTTTTTCGCCTGGGTCTACTTTATCGTCCGTTACGCCGGCCCGCACGAAATCTACCAGCACATTTTCGGCAACAAGGCTGACAAGTCCAGCATGCCCTACACCGTCTACCTCTTTCTCTTTGTCATCTTTTTCTTTGTCGGTTTCATCGAGTGTATTTCCATTTTGTTCCGCGTCGTCTCCCTCTCTTTCCGTCTCTACGGCAACGTCTTCGGCGGCGAGGTCCTCATGACACTCATGACCAACGCTTCTGGATTTCTAAAATTCCTCGTCCCCATTCCCTTCTACTTTCTCGAACTCCTCATCGGAGCCATACAGGCCTTTGTCTTTACTGTCCTTGTTTCCGTCTACATTGGACTCATTTGTAACCACGAGGAGGAACATACAGGATGATTTTTGAAAAACGGGACTCTGCGAACTCTCGGGTTCACAACAAAGCGGAGACGTTTTTTTAATAAACATTAAACCCACTACAAACTATGCATCTATTAGCAGAACTCACAGGTGATATCGCAAGGGGCGCGACCTCCGCCCTCGGTTGCGTCTTCGCAGCCATCGGTGTCACTCTCATCGGAACTAAAGCCGTCGAATCCGTCGGCCGTAACCCAGGTGCCTCTGGCAAGGTCCTTGTCCAGTCCATCATCGGCATGGCCCTCGCAGAAGCTATTGCCTTTTATGCTTTGTTTCTCTATCAAGGCTAAAAGACTCGATGTAAAATGGCGCCAAAATGCGTTTCGCGCTCCGCCGCCTGGCTCACGTACGTCCGTGTACGCTACGCCAGGTCGTGCTCGCGCAAAGCCACATTTTTGCATCCATTTTGCATCGGTCTTTGTACATCAAGTGGATTATAGCTCGCTGCACAACGTGCAGCGAATATTAAAAGTGTTTTTTGGAAGGGTCCGGGAAACCTTTTTTATTCTATAAAAAAGGTTTTCCGGTACAAACAAAAATGATATTAGCATCAGGAGTATCAGGAATAGGAGAAATGGCGACGCATTTTGGCGTACGTTGGGAATTATTGGTTGCGCAGGTATGCAATTTTTGCATTGTGGCGTTTTTATTATACAGGTTTGCCTTTCGGCCGGTATTAAAGACGATCGACGAGCGCCAGCGTAAGATAGCGGAGGGGCTGCAATACACGGAGGATATGAAGGTGAAGTTGCAGGAGGCGGAAAAGGAGAGGGAAGAGCAGATGCGAAAAGCGGCCATAGCGGCGAAAGCGCTGGTTGACGGGGCAAAGGTTTCGGCGAGTGAATATGCGGAGCAACAGCATCAGAGGACGACACATGAAGTTGAAGGAATGTTGAAAAAGGCGGAAGAGGCGATTGATCGAGAACGTCATCAAATGATGGGAGAATTGCGCCGGGAAGTGGCGGAACTGGTTGTGGAGACGACGCAGAAGGTGCTCGCGAAGGAGCTATCGATTGCCGAGCAGCAGCGTTACACGGAGACGGCGACGCACGAGTTGAGCTTAACGAAATGAAGAAGAGTCCGACAGTTTTTGCGAAGCAATTGGTTGAGATATCGAAAGAGGGCGGGCGTGTCTCGGAGGCGCGTGTTCGAGCGATATTGCAGGTGCTCGAGGAGCAGGATAGGCCGCATTTGTCTCAGTTTTTGCGAACATATGCGTTTTATTTGCAGCTCGAATTGCAGCGGAGCGAGGCGTCTGTTGAGAGCGCAGTGCCACTTTCTGCTACGGCGCAAGCGGAGTTGGAGGGGCGGCTGTCTGCGTATTACGGGCGTCCGATTCAGTTAAAGGTGACGGAGAATAAGGCGCTCTTGGGTGGGCTGCGTGTGCGCGTGGCGGACGACGTTTTTGACAACAACATTTTAAATAAGTTAACATTATTATGAGTGCTATTTTAGACACGATACGGGAAGAGATTCGCAAGATCGACGCGAAGAAGACGACCAAGGCCAATGTCGGCCACATATTATCGATTGCCGACTCGGTGGCGGTCGTCGACGGCATTTCTGGCGTCATGTTCAACGAGATGATTGAGTTTCCTGGCCACGTTTTCGGCATAGCGCTCAATCTGGAAGAAGACACTGTTGGCGTCGTCATTTTGGGAGAGGCGAGCCACCTGAAGGAGGGTGACGAGGTCAAGACCACCGGACGTCTGCTCTCGGTACCCGTCGGCAAGGCGCTATTGGGGCGTGTCGTGGACGCTCTTGGGGCTCCGATTGACGACAAGGGCCCAATCGTGACAGACACCTATTATCCCGTTGAGAAGATTGCTCCTGGAATTTTGCCACGCAAGTCTGTTGACCAACCCGTTCAGACAGGCATTATGCCGATTGATGCAATGATTCCCATTGGCCGTGGTCAAAGAGAGCTGATCATCGGGGATCGCGCGACTGGCAAGACGACGATTGCTATCGACACGATTATCAACCAGGCAGAGATCAATCGAAAGGGCCTTGAGAGCGGAGATCCGAACTTTCGCCCGCTCTACTGCATTTACGTGGCGATTGGTCAAAAGAACGCCAACGTTGCCCGCACGATCAAGATGCTCGAGGCGCACGGTGCCCTCGACAACACCATTATTGTCAGCGCCTCGGCGTCGGATAACCCCGCCAACCAGTACATAGCGCCGTACGCGGGAACAGCCATGGGTGAGTTCTTTATGGAGAACGGGATGGATGCCCTCATCATCTACGATGACCTGTCCAAACATGCCGTGGCCTACAGGCAGATTTCGCTGATTTTGAAACGCCCATCGGGCCGCGAAGCCTACCCGGGTGACGTCTTTTACCTGCATTCGCGCCTATTGGAGCGCTCGGCCCGTCTCAACGCTGACAACGGCAACGGCTCCCTGACCGCGTTACCCATCATTGAAACGCAGGCGGGCGACGTCTCTGCCTACATTCCAACCAATGTCATCTCGATCACCGATGGCCAAATCTTTTTGGAGACGGACCTCTTTAATCAGGGCATAAGGCCGGCGATTTCGGTCGGTATTTCTGTCTCGCGTGTCGGCTCGGCGGCCCAAATCAAGGCCATTAAACAGGTTGCCGGCAAGCTGAAGCTCGAAATGGCCCAGTTTCAGGAGTTGGCTGCCTTTACGCAATTCGGTTCCGATCTCGACGCCAAGACAAAGCAACAGCTGAATCGCGGTTCTCGCATCGTCGAACTCTTTAAGCAGCCGGCCGGAAAGCCAAAAGCGGTCGAAATGCAGATTGTCCTGCTTTGGGCCGTCCAAAATGCTTATTTCGACGAGCTCAATGTGTCGGTCATCGCGAAGGCCATGGAGTCTATTGAAGGCTTCTTTTCCATGCGAAAAACCAAGCTCCTAAAGGATATCATCACTCAGAAAACCCTCACGGAGCCCATCATTCAAGAGCTTAAACAGGGCATCGAAGAGTGGAAAACAACGTTTAACGCATGAAAAATGAATTTTTTAAACACGCTCGATAATCCGAAAAACGCTCTAAAATGGCCTATAGCAAGGCGTGAGGAGGAGGGCGACAGGAGCCTACTTAAGGTAGGTGACTTAGCCCGAGCGACGAACAACACAGCTAGAGGCCGTTTTACAGCGTTTTTCGCATGAAGGGGGTAAGAGACATACGGCGCCGTATCAAATCGGTAAAGAGCACGGCGCAGATCACGCGGGCGATGCAGTTGGTAGCTGCGTCGAAGATGAAGCGTGCGCAGGACGCGGCGCTGATGGGGCGGCCATATGCGTTGTTATTGGCGGAAATCCTGAATGAGCTGATGGAGCATCTTGACAAGATTGAGCACAAGTTTTTAGAACAGCGGGAGGAGAAGCGTCGCTGTGTGGTCGTGATTTCGACAAACAAGGGGATGTGTGGGGCGCTCAACCAGAACATTTTCCGCCAACTGCCGGCCGGTGACAACGTTGATTACGTGGCGATCGGGAAAAAGGCGGCCCAATTTCTGAGTCGGCAGGGCAAGCGCGTTTTGGGAGAGTTCATATTGGGCGATATTGTTACTTTCCACGATGTCCAGACGGTTGTCCATTTTGTAGTAGATGCGTTCAACAAGGGTGAGGTGGACAGCGTTGAAGTCCTTTTCCCGCGCTACAAAAACACGCTCGTCCAGGAGCCGACATTGCGGAAATTGCTGCCGATCGTCGACTTCCGTGAAGAGCTTTTGCTGCTCTACGAACGCATGGGGATCGACGTAGATTCGCTGCCCAAGGATGACCGCTATTTTATGCTCTTCGAGCCGAGCGCGAAAGAGATTTTGGAAAAGTTGCCGCCGCTCTTTGTCAAGCAGAGCCTCTATCAGATGTTGCTGGAGTCCAAGGCTTCGGAACACAGCTCGCGCATGGTCGCCATGAAGACGGCCACAGATAACGCTGAAAGCCTCATCGACGATCTCACTCTCGACTATAACAAGGCCCGTCAGGCAGCCATCACGCAGGAAATTCTCGAAATTGCCGCCAGTCAGGCGACGCGAAAACTTTAAGCACATGAAACAAAATATTGGCAAAATTGTTCAGATTATTGGAGCGGTCGTTGACGTCCAGTTCGGCGTAGAAGCCGTTCCCAGTATCTATAACGCACTTGAGGTGCATTATTCCATAGGAGGCAAGCCGACAGTCCTAACGCTTGAGGTCCAGCAGCACCTCGGAAGCGGTCTGGTTCGCGCCGTTGCGATGTCCTCGTCCGAGGGCCTCGTGCGCAACATGGATGTCGTTGACCTCGGCTGTCCTATCGAGGTTCCCGTTGGCATGGGCGTTCTCGGACGCATATTAAACGTTACAGGCCAGCCAGTTGATAACAAGGGCCCCGTCAAGTTTGATAAGAAGTACCCTATTCACCGACCCGCTCCAGCACTCGTCGATCAGGAGACCAACGCCAACATTCTCGAGACCGGCATCAAGGTCATTGACCTCATCTGCCCCTTCATCAAGGGCGGCAAGGTCGGTGCATTCGGTGGCGCAGGCGTCGGCAAAACCGTCGTCATCATGGAACTTATCCAAAATATCGCCATGGCCCACGGCGGCTACTCCGTCTTTGCAGGCGTCGGCGAACGTTCCCGCGAAGGCAACGACCTCTACCACGAAATGCTCGACGCCGGTGTCATCAACGAAAAAGAAATCGATAAGTCCAAGGTCGCTCTAGTCTACGGCCAAATGAACGAGCCCCCAGGCGCCCGTATGCGCGTCGCCCTCACTGCCCTCGCCGTCGCCGAATACTTCCGCGATGAGAAAAATCAGGATGTCCTCCTCTTTATCGATAACATCTTCCGCTTTTCACAGGCCGGATCAGAGGTGTCTGCTCTTCTCGGACGCTCGCCATCAGCTGTCGGTTACCAGCCAACGCTCAGCCAGGAAATGGGTGAACTCCAAGAACGTATAACGTCCACCAAACGCGGCTCTATCACCTCGTTCCAGGCCGTCTACGTACCCGCAGATGACCTCACCGACCCAGCGCCCGCCAATACCTTCGCCCACCTAGACTCCACCATCGTCCTCGAACGCCGTATCTCCGCTCTCGGAATCTACCCGGCGGTCGACCCCCTCGCCTCTACCTCGAAGGCCCTCGACCCCGTTATCGTCGGCGAAGAACACTTCCGCGTTGCCCGAGGCGTTCAGAGCGTCCTCCAGCGCTATAAGGACCTCCAGGATATCATCGCC
>Ga0209417_1003939_pt1 | contig 18747 bp, 19 predicted proteins | sample RifGroF2_FD_184002 | JGI IMG/M metagenome (GOLD analysis project Ga0209417, IMG submission 184002) | Groundwater microbial communities from Rifle, Colorado, USA - Groundwater F2 (SPAdes) (version 2) | ecosystem: Environmental > Aquatic > Deep subsurface > Groundwater | place: Rifle, Colorado... | reverse complement strand
GCCAGCGGCACGGAACGCGACTTCCTTCGAGTCAACCGGATGGTGTTTGCCGTCGGTAATGGAAACCTTAACATCCTGCATCGGGAAGCCTGCCACAACGCCTCTTTCCATAACATCGTTGATGCCCTTTGTAATCGGAGCTTCAAACTGACCCGGAATAGAGCCGCCGAAAATATCCCAGCTAAACTGCAGCGGCGGCTGCGAGCCTCTTTCTGCCGGTTCAACATTAAGAAAAACTTCGCCGAACTGGCCTGCGCCGCCGGTCTGTTTTTTATGTCTGTAATGCCCGTCGGCCTTTGCGGTAATCGTCTCGCGATAAGGAATCTTGGGCTGCTGCGTCGTAACGCCAAGCTTAAATCGCTTTTCCATTTTAGAAATCATAATTCGCAAATGCAAATCGCCCATACCGCTGATAATCAGTTCTTTTGTCTGATGGTCTCTGGTAACTTTAAAGCAAACGTCTTCTTCGGTAAGTTTTTCCATAGCTGTACCGATTTTCTGCTCATCGCCTCTCGATGTCGGCTCAAGAGCCAGACTGAACATCGGGCTCGGCAGTTTCGGCATTTCGAATTTGCCGCTCATTTTGCCGTCGTGAATAAGGTCGCCGATTTTAAGTTCTTCGATTTTCGCCAGCGTAATAATATCGCCCGCGATACCCGCCGGCGTTTCGCTTATTTCAGCGCCCTGCGTCTTCAAAATGTGGCCGGGGCGAATAGCTTTTTTGTCGTGATTGATGAACATCGCAGTATCGCTCTTGAGCGTACCGCTGAAAATTCTGATTGACGCGTATTTCATATTCGAGCGCGGCTCAAAACCAATCCTGAACACAAGCCCGGCAAGCGGTGCGTTGGCGTCAGCCTTAATTTCCGTTTTCTTATCGCCGTCAACAAGTATTCCGGGCCTGGCGTTTGCCGGCGACGGAGCTTCTTCAACGATAAAATCAAGCAGTTCAGCAACGCCGATTTCTTTTCTGGCGTTAGTGAAAAATATCGGAACTATTTTTCCGCCGAGCAATGCCTTTGTGAAAACCTGGGCGATTGTTTCTTTCGATATTTTTTCGCCGCCGAGATACGCTTCCATAACAGCGTCGTCAGCCTCGACCGCCGACTCGACCAGCTCCAAATGAGCCGATGCCGCGTCCATAACGGGCGAATCGCCGACCTCGTTCATAATACAATCTATCACCGAGCCGTGGTCAGCGGCAGGCAGATTCGCGCACTTGCACGAAATCCCGAACGTCTGCTGGATATTGCTAATCAGTTCAGGCAAATCCGCGTTTTCAGCGTCCATCTTATTGATAATAATAAATCGCGGCTTGCCCGAATCCGCCGCAGCGGCGAAAAGTTTTCGAGTATTCATTTCGATGCCGCTCGATGCGCTGATAACGACGGCGCAGCAGTCAGCCGCCGAGATGCTCGTCAACGCCGCGCCGACGAAATCAGGATAGCCGGGCGTGTCGATAAGATTGATGGTTTTTCCTTTGTGGGTCGTGTGAAGAATAGCGGAGTGAATCGAATTGCCTCTCTCCTTTTCTTCTTCATCGAAGTCGGCAACGGTATTTTTTTCTTCAACCGTTCCGAGCCTTTTGATTAAGCCGGTTTTATGTAGAATTGATTCAGCCAGACTTGTTTTGCCGCATCCTGCGTGCCCGAGAAGAACAACGTTGCGAATATCTTCTATACCTGCCACTATTAGGACTCCTGTAATTAGATTATTTTTGTCAATTATTAGCTAAATAACAGTGTAAATACCTAAGACTGTGGATAATACAGCAAAATCCGGAGTGGGGCAAGGGCAAAAACCGGCAGGCTTGAATTTTTAAGTTCTCGACTGTTCCGCTCCTCTTTGCGGGCCAAAAACAAGCTGGGGAACAAGGATTCGAACCTTGACTAAATGGTTCAGAGCCACTCGTGCTACCATTACACTATTCCCCAGTGCAGCCCAATGTCTTGGCGGACAAGTTAATCTGAAAACCCGCTTGTGTCAATTGCTTTTTGCGATGGAATCAGAGCCCCAAGGGTAACCGCGGGGTCATAAAAATTGTAGGGTGGGCTCTTAGCCCACGCGGTTCTTTTCAAATTTCAAATCTGCGATTTTCTTTTCCGTATGGCGGGGGTTCAGTAGGGTGGACAGCTTGCCTGCCCTGAGCTTCATCGAAGGGGCTGTCCACGCGGTTTTCTGTAAGAGCTTTCACCGACAAAGAAAACAGGCATACCACTGATTTACATAAATTAAACTTGCTGTTATCATCGGACAAAAACAGAGAACATCTATGAAACAATTACAAATGGCCAAATATCAGATAATAATGGTTGTAGCTTTGACGGTGTTTTTTCTGCCGATGGCAACGGCCAAATCAGAAACTAACAACAAAAGGAGTTCAGCGATGGCACAAACCAAATCAGAATCTTTTACTTTGCCGGCTCTTCCTTACGAGGCAAATGCTCTGGAACCGGTTATTTCCGCAAAGACTTTGAGTTTTCACTACGGCAAACATCATCAGGCTTATGTTAATAAACTGAATGAGCTTACAGCCGACACCGCGTTTGCGAGTATGAAACTTGAGGATGTAATTGTCAAGACGGCCGGTCTGGCTGACAAAGCGGGCATTTTTAATAACGCAGCGCAGGTATGGAATCATACATTCTATTGGAAAAGTTTGTCGCCCAAAGGAGGCGGCAGGCCGACAGGCAAAATAGGCGATAAAATTAACGCTGACTTCGGCAGTTATGAAAATTTCGTAAAGCAATTCGCCGAGGCGGGTCTTGCCCAGTTCGGCAGCGGATGGGTCTGGCTCGTCGAGGATGAGGGCGTTCTTAAAATTATTAAAACGCCGAATGCCGAGAATCCCATATCTCAAAAAAAGGGGAAAGCTCTTTTGGTTATTGATGTATGGGAACACGGCTACTATTTAGATTATCAAAATCGGCGAGGCGATTATTTAAAAACAGTGATAGATAAATTGCTCAATTGGGATTTCGCGGCAGAGAACCTTGGCTAAATGGTTCAGAGAGGGTGTTTCGTACTTTTCTCACCTTTCTCACTTTTCGCACTTCCGTCATTGCGAGGAGGCCGCAGCGCGTAGGGTGGACAGATTTTCTGTCCACGCGTTTCAAGTTGGAGTGAGCCTTCTTGTCATTGCGAGCGCAGCGCGGCAATCCCTTGTGTCATTCCCGACCTGATCGGGAATCCATTTTCAAATTTCAAATCCGTATTATCTCATCGGGACACTTCAGCGGTATTAATTCCCTGATTCCTGCAAATCCTAACCCTTACGGCCTTAATGTGTCTATCGTATCAGTCTGTAACCGGCGAAGATGAGACATCTGCATAGCGAATATACTGCTGATTAAAATAAGAGTTGCGATGCCGGATAAAACATCCACAAAATCCGAAGTGATTGTAACGGACGTTGAACTTATTAATTCATCCAACTCTTTGGCTCTCAAGGACAGCCGAAATGATGCTTTGCTGAACATCCCTGAAACAATCCATAATAGCCACCATAATCCAAGTATAAAGCCGCCTGATTTATTAAAGGCATTGCTGCCATTCCATACTTCCTTCATTGCCTGATACGGCTTCCAAAGATTGGCAATAGGAATAAAATACCAGCCGACCGACCAGCCGGGCGTAAATTTCATATTTTGAACGCCAAGTTTTCTGGCGTTGTAATTTGCTCTGTGCACCCATATAAAAAAGAAAACAAGAGTTGTAATAAAAATGGCTACCTGAGATAAGCCTATGATACTTTGCCTCAAATCATTCGCCTGAGCGTCTGCGTTGAGTTGCTCTTCTGAACTATAAGCCGAATTTTTTACAGCGTTGAGAAAAAGATATTGCCGCCAGCCGGAATATACTGCTGCCGCAGCCAGAATAATCCCTATAACAAGAAGAGCTTTGAGCCATTTTGTCAGAGTCGTCGGGGCTTTAAAACTCGCGATATCAATGCCCGCTATATTAGTTTGATTGAAAGCTCCCGATGATTCCTGTTGTCCCGATTCGTCTTTCTTACTATCCATCAATTACATCCTTTCCTAAGTTTCGTAGGTTTTGTATCGTTCCGACGCATATCGCGGCAATCCACTAAAGTGAAATGTTGAACTTAGCCACTTCTGGTTTTACAATTTGCAATTTCTTCCGCTTCTTTCCTATTACCCAAGTCAATTTCTAACAATACCTTTGTTGTGATATGGAATGCCTGTTTCAGTAATGGTTCCAGTTTCTTGTGGTACTTTCCCATATCCTCCAATTCCAATTTGAGATCGTCGAGCGTTTCTTCAAGTGTTAATGCAAAATCCTTCCAAGACACCCGATGACGTAAGAAATCAAATGAGACATCATGAAGTGTTCTGATGAGGCAGTCAATATTTGTTATGCTAACAGGCGATTTTTCGTCGTATCTATTACCGAGTGTTTGTTCGAGACACTGAAGTTCCTGGAGAATAATATCAAGTTCCTTGTTGAGACCCTCGACAAGTGTCTCTTTTTCGCATCGTGGAAATTCTTTGAACTTGCGAGCTTCGTTATAAGCAGCGGACCATCCACCATCGTCAAACTGAATTCCCAATTGAATAGAAAGCGGGTTTTCCCCTCCTGAGACCTTGTTAGTCAACCTACCACCATCCACCGCGCTGCCTCCGTATTGCTCAACAAGTTCGGCCTCTAATTCGAACGCCTCAATTTCACTCAAATCTTCCTTGACAAGTTCAACGTCCCATCCATTAGTAAATAATGTTACTTTTTTCTTCCACTTGTCATTACGCCTACAAGTTTCCCATGCTCTTTTCCCATTTCCCTTGCCCACATAGAAGACCTCACCTGTTGTACGATCTTTATGCACATAGACATAATAGCCGCGTTTAACTCCCTGTGTATCAATATATAGCTTGTAAGGTAATGCCATTTTGTTTTTTTAATCAGAAATCTTCAATGCCCGACTTATCTGTCAGCGACAACAACTAAACATCTGAGAACTAATTTATTATGTTTTAATCTACCCCAAATAATGTCTAATCTCAGATTTAGCAGATGAAAGGCAATCTATCATTTCTTGACTTGGGCTACTGCCTACTTTCGTATGCAACTCCAGCCAAGCTTCATTAACCGCAGGATTGTAGAATTGCCTCTCTTCTTCTGTTGCCTTTTCTTCCCCTTTTAGAGTCTGAAATTTATCTCTCTCCGTTTTAAGCAAGTTTTTTATTATTTTGTATCGTCGCATTATCTCATCTCTATGCTTATGTTTCTGTTCAAAAAGACTGATAATTTCTTCGATATCTTTTTCGAATCCTTCTAAACGTTTCTTTATTTCAGTTAAATTCATTTACATCTCCATGTTTTTTGCCACAATGTCGTTTGGTTTTAACTTCTAAGCTTTTATGTACTTTTCTAACAATTCTACCGCTCCTTCTTCCCAACCTCAACCGAAATTATCCGCTTAAAAAAATCCCGCGTGAATCTGCGTTAATCAGCGTCTAAAAAAAGTCGAACTCCATCGCCGACAGGAGATTCCGCAACTGATAACCGATAACTGATAACTGCGTTTCTGTTTTTTACAAAACCTCATCAAAACTTGCAAAAACTCACAAAAAACAGTGCGAATCCGTGTAAATCCGTGTCTTTTTTTTAATTTTTTTGAAGAAATTTTACAAAATTTGCAAAAAACTTGCGCGTTTGGCCGAAGTGGCTGTTCATAAGTCCTTATTTTACGTTCTACCGGACAACGTAAATAAAGGACTTAAGTTCACGCGCGCAAGCGCAACTTGCGCGTTTGGCTGACTTCTGACCGCTGACATCTGAAATCTGACTTCTTATTTCTGACAACTATTTTAATCCGCTTTAATCGCCCAGCGGAATTTGGCTGATGCGCTTCTCGGATTTTGCATAACCTCATTCCTCCTCGGCACAATCGCGTTCTGCGACGCGGTTTTATACACCCCCTCCTTAACGCCATCACGAAACGCCTGCTTGACCATTCTGTCTTCGCCGCTGTGAAAACTGATAATACCAATCTTCCCGCCCTGCCTAAGACAATACGGGGCAAGCCTTAGCAACTCTCTCAAAGAACCAAGCTCGTCATTGACTAAAATCCGCAAAGCCTGAAAAACCCTCGCCGCCGGGTGCAGCGAACCAAATTTGGAGCTTCGCTGCTTCTTCTTCCAGCTCGCCAAAGTCAGACCCTTAACAGCGAAAACCAATTTAACTAACTGCGGAATTTCCGTAATCGGCTGAACGGCTCGCTGATTCATTATCATTTGCGCGATTCGCTCGCTGTCCGGCTCATCGGAAAACTCCCAAAACGCCTTTGCCAACTCCTCCTGCGATAAGGTGTTAAGCAAATCCGCGCCGGTCAGTTTCAAACGACTATCCATTCGCATATCAATCGCCCCATCGTGCTTATAACTCATTCCCCGCTGCGGGTCGTCAATCTGCATACTCGAAACGCCGAGGTCGGCGAAAATAATGTCGTAACCATCGAGATTTTCTTTAGTTAGCACGTTGGCGATGCCGGCAAAATTGCTGTGATAAAAACTGATTTTCGCTTTTGCGTTAGCTAATCGAAGTTTGGTTTTTTCCATTTCAATACTGTCAACATCGAAAGCTATCAGTCTGCCAGCAGGGGCGATTCGTTTGATAAATTCCGACGCGTGGCCGCCGAAGCCCAGCGTGCAATCGGCTATAACCTGTCCCGGCAATGGTTTAAGGCAGCCAATGACTTCTTCTGTCAAAACCGGAACGTGCGAGCCTGCGGGCGTTTTGCCCTTTGCGTGTAATTTTTCGCGTAAGTCTGGATGTGCGGAGATGTTGCGTTCTTTGTATTTTTGAGCGAATTTTTTGGGGTGTGTGCCTGCGTATCTCGGCCTTCTGTGATGGCCGGGTTGACCTGTGCCGGGCTGATTAGATTCATTCATTTATAAACTCCATATTCACAGCGAACTATACCAGAAGAGGATTTGAATTACCAGAGATGGAAAATCAGATTTCAGATGTCAGCGGAAAGTGGTAAAGATTTATCCTTCTTTTGATCGAAAATCGCTTGCGCTTTTGCTATAAGTCCTTTGTTTACGTTGGTAGTTTTAACATAAAATAAAGACTTATGACAAAACATACCTCAAAAAAACAAAGGACTTACGACAGTTTCTGCCACATAAAATAAGGAGTTATGATAAAACCGGCTGCATAAATAAAGGACTTATGAACAGCCACTTCGGCCAAACGCGCAAGTAAATTGCAAATTTTGTAAAATTTCTTCAAATTTTGATGAGTTTTCGTTCACTTTTGAACGGTTTTTGTCAAAAATCGTCGAGTTTTTATCAGTTTTGAGTGGTTTTTAGCAAGTTTTGAAAAGGACATAGGGGATAGGGTTTAGGGTAGAGGGGATAGTTGTGGAGTCGCCGATAGGCGACAGAGTTTGGCTTTTTTTAGACGCTGATTAACGCAGATTCACGCGGGATTTTTTTAAGCGGATAATTTCGGTTGAGGTTGGGAAGAAAAAGAGATAGAATAAAAATGAACGTCGAACATTCAACATCGAACTTCCAACGTCGAATATGGAATCGCCGAGAATGGCGGATAAATTTTGGTTGAGGGAATTGTCATGGGTAGCAGCAGAAAGAGTTCATACAAAAGCTTTTGGTTGTTTGTGGGCGGTATTACATTTATAGCGTTTGTATATATTAGCTTTATGACGTGTTTTTGTATTGCCAGACCGAATGAGCCTAATAATGTAGTTTTGGGGAAAATGATCGCAATAGAGGAATCAAATGCCAAAACAATAACTGAGCCCAACCAATTTTCCAAAGAAATAACTGGCAAAGGAGTTGATACTAAAACTTCTATTGGACCTGAAACCTATTTATGTGAAATAACAGATTTTTACGAATTAGTGATATTGTTATTATCAACCGCAATATTTATTATTTTAGGGCTTATTTTTGTTTTTGTTATCCGAACTTCAAAGTTTGAGGCGATAGAAAAAGCAAAAGAAGCTTTAGATCACCCTTTATTTAAAGAGGAATTAAATCGCCTGATTGGTAAATGTTTAGCAGACGCAACGACCAAAGGCGATATTGGCGAAATCTTTACAAATGTAACAGAAAGATTAGGGGAAATAGAGCAAATTAAAGCAAGATTAGATTTGTTAGAAAAGACTGAAACCAAAGAAAGTTATGAATTGAACGAAGCTGATGGAACAAAAGAAAATGGCGATAATAAGAAGGCAAAATTTTAAAAATTCTGATAGCGAAACAATTAACAACATAGCGTTAATTGATACTCCGGAGAAACTGCTTAAGTTTGCAGTTGCACAAGATATTACTCTTGTTCCGTTTGATGTTAATGCGATCGCAGAAAAGTTTGGCATTAAAATTCAGTCTATCAATATGGAAGATGATTTGTCAGGGATACTTTCTAAAACCGAACAAGGTGGTTGGGTTATACAAGTTAATGAGAAACATCACTCAAATAGACAAAGATATACTATTGCTCATGAATTAGGGCATTTCTGTTTGCATAGACATTTACAGACCACTTTCGAAGATCAGATATTTTTCAGAGGAGTGGAATCATGTAAAAAAGAATGGCAGGCAAATGAATTTGCTAGTGCTATTTTAATGCCGGAAGACGAGTTCAGGGCAATGGTTCGTTTGGGTAAAAATGATATAGAGGGGTTAGCTCAAGAGTTTGAAGTTTCTACTCTTGCCTTGAGAATAAGGGCTAAAAGTTTAGGAATGTCGGGGCACGGCTTATGATTTATGTACCTATAATGAAAACAGGTGACGCGGAGATAAGGGGACTTGAAAACCTTTCGAAGGATGTTAAAGACCGCATAACCCCATTGATAGAGTTAACGCCATCGAGAGTATCAAAGAATGTGCCTCATGGAGATATAAACAAACGGCTAACACGTCTTAAAGAGGCCTATGGCGATAGAGATAGAGAATTTATTTTAGATTTAACCACCGATGCAAATCTTACTAATAGACAAATTGAAGATTTACAAAATACTCATGATGGGTATGTGAACTGGATTGATTTTTTGGTTTCGCTTAAAAAGGATTTTCCAAAAATAATACCTGTAATACAAATTTCAGATAAAAATATTAAGAGTGAAGAAGAATATTACAATAGAATAAGACAACAGGTGCATGCATTGGGCGAGTATTTTGATGATGTGGTGTACCGTTTTCCTTTAGAATATGCCTCATATATTGACGACCTTAAAGAAATATGCAAGGCCATCTCAGGTGATAGAATTATTTGTGTAGTAGATGCTGGGTTTATCCTTCGAGAAAAAGCTGCTATATATTCACAAGCCATAGAAAAAGTAATAACTGAACTTGAGCAGTTTTCTCTTGGTAAGATAGTGGTATCAGCAACTTCATTCCCAAAAAATCCAACAGAAAATGGTGGTGATGAATATGGGGACTCGAACTTAGAAGAGTGGACTTTATATAACAATATAAGCAGCAAAAAAAAGTTTGTAATTTATGGAGACTATGCTTCGATAAATCCTATAAGAAGCCTTCAGGCTGGTGGGAATGGATGGGTGCCAAGAATTGACATGCCAACTGAAACACAGTGTTTTTATTATAGATCAAGAAAAAGTCAAATCGAAGCCAGTTATGCGGCAGCTTATACAAGAGTGGCCAACTCTATTCAAAATGACAAAAGATATGCCAAGACTACAAAATTAATTAATGGGTGTTGGGGAATTGAACAGATAGAATCTGCGGCAGAGGGCTATCCCCCAGGTTTATCTCCCTCATTTTGGATATCAGTAAGAATGAATATTCACATGACAATAAGAGGCGTTTTACTAAGCGTGTAGCTTTTCCATTTTTCCGCAAAGCCCCCTCAAATAATCATGTGTTATATCGCCACAAGTATCTTTTAGAAATAACCTAAAAAGTTCTCCGTAACGCTTTTGGAGAATATAATAGGCGGTGTTTTTAATTTCTTTTAAGGTCAATTTTTCAGCAATTATGTGCCGCAGTTCATCTGTTGAAAGCTGTTTATTGTTATCAATTTTAAACAAACGGTTCAATTCAGGTTTATTTAAAAACATTAGCAATGATCGCTTATTTAATCGTTTTTGTAATTTTGCAGGTCTTGCAATGTTCAAAGATTCTTTGTCAAAAACAATCAATCCTGTATGTGGTTTTATTATTTTATAGATTCTTGGTAGGTGCTTGGGGGCAACCACCACAGAAACTTTGTCGAAAGTTTTATGGTAATCATTTAATTGATTTTTAAGTTTTTTAAGATTGTCATAATCTCCTTTAATTTCTAACGCATGCAGTTCTTTTGACAGGACAAGTAAATCGGCTTTTCTTTTGTTAATAGAAAATAGTACTTCCGTACCAATACTGTCTTTTTTGGCATTAAAGGATAAATTACCCTTAATAAGCCATTTAATCACCTGTATTTTTATGTCTTCTGCTTTGTAGCCCATGTCATTATATTAACATAAAAAAAAACATATAAAATGTTTTTTATGGGAATAACAGTGGCCTTACAGCCGAGAAAACAGAAAGTAGAAAAACGAGATTTGAGAATAGATAAAAAGTGCGAAAAGAGTGAAAGGTGAGAATGTGTGAAAAGTATGGACTCCCTGCGCTATCGCTTGGGCTCTGATTGCGTCGTCGTGCCGATGACGGCTAAACACAAACCCCCGCCATCCGCCTTCGCCAAGGCTTCGGACGGACAGCAGGCAGGTGCGGGGGCTCACCGTGGGAATTTACTTGACGAAAAGGCTAAAATGCTTAAATTGTGGGTCTGTTAGCTGATTCTTCAGCGGACATTGCGGATGTGGCGGAACTGGCAGACGCGCAGGCTTCAGGTGCCTGTGGGCTTACGCTCGTGAAGGTTCGACTCCTTTCATCCGCATTTGATAGGGGACAGGGTAGAGGGAATAGGGGATAGTTTCAATAAATCCTAAATTCTAATATCTAAATTCGAAACAAATACAAATGACCTAAATCCAAAATTAAAAACTATACCTATCGGCATTGCGACGTGATTGTTTTGGTCATTTTAGTTTTGAATTTTAGATTTGTTTCGGATTTAGGGTTTCGTGCTTAGGATTTCATCATTTTACCGCTTTTTTCATTGCGCTGATGTGAGCGGGCGTGGTTCCGCAGCAGCCGCCGACGATATTGGCACCGGCTTTGACAAGCTCGACCGTCATCTGTCCCATTTTTTCCGGCGTATCGGGAAATACGTCAACGCCGTCAACATTCTGCGGCAGACCCGCGTTGGCATTGACGAGTATCGGCGTGTTTGGCGCGGCCGCTCTCATCTCTTTTACTATCTCAATCATACGGTCGATTCCGTTTCCGCAGTTTGCGCCTATGATGTGGGCGCCGGCCTGAATCGAGGCTTTGGCCGCGTCGGCAGGCGTTACACCCATCATCGTGCGATACTCGCCCCGCGCGGTCTTTTCAAATGTGAACGTGCAAATCACCTCCAGCCCGGTATTTTCGCGAGCCGCCTTAATCGCCTGCACGGCCTCGTCAATCGCGCTCATCGTCTCAATGCAAACGGCATCAGCACCGCCCTGCTCAAGAGCGACGATTTGTTCCTTAAACGCATTGTAAAGGTCATGCTCGGTAACGTCGCCCATTGCCAGCATTTTGCCGGTCGGGCCTGCGGAGGCGATGACCCAATTTTTATCGCCGGCGGCCTGACGTGAAATTTTCGCAGCGGCCTTATTCAGCTCGCCAACGCGATTTGCCAGCCCGTAGTGTTCCAGCTTGTAGCTTGTGCCGCCGAAACTGTCGGTCTCAATCATATCCGCACCGGCATTGATATACGCCTTTGCGACATCAAGCACGTCATTTGCGCGGGTTACGCACCAGAGTTCGGGACACTCGCCTGGCTTTAAACCTTTTTTCTGTAAAAATGTTCCCCAAGCGCCGTCCGCTACGAGGATTCGCCCTTTCTTTACCGCGTCAACAATCCGCCCTCTGCCCGTACAACCGCATTTGCAATTTTCACACATAGATACACTCCATAACTATCCGTTTTTATTTACGCCGGCATTGTACACAAAAAATGTGTAATACCAATCGCAAAAAATATACATCTTTGTATGTCTTTATTGTGCCTTTTGTTTATAACTTGCAAAATACCGCCGAGTTAGATAGAATCCGACCTCTTATGTTTGATACACTGACAGAAAAATTTAATAATGTTTTTCGCACGATTTCGGGCAAGGCTCGGATAACCGAGGCTAATGTTTCGGATGCGATGAACGATGTCCGCAAAGCTCTGCTTGAAGCTGACGTTAACTACCACGTCGTTAAGCAGTTCTGTAAAGACGTTCGCGACGCGGCGATGGGCGCTGATGTAATAAAAGCCCTGCGGCCTGGGCAGGTTTTTGTAAAAATCGTCAATGACGAGCTTACCCGATTGATGGGGCCGGTCGATTCGAAGATTTATTATGTCTCGCCGGGGCCGACGGTAATTTTGCTGGCGGGTCTTCAGGGCAGCGGTAAAACCACAACCGCTGGCAAACTCGGCAATCTAATCAAGTCAAAAGGCAAAAAAATTCTTCTCGCCGCGGACGACCTGCAAAGGCCGGCGGCTATCGAGCAGCTTATAACATTGGGGCAGCAGCTTGAGATAGATGTTTATAGTCAGACGGATACCAAAGACGCTGTAAAAGTCGCAAAAAACGCTGTAAAGCACGCAAAAGACAATGGTTATGACGTTGTCATTCTCGATACGGCAGGCAGACTTCACATTGACGAGGATATGATGCTCGAGGTTGCCGAGGTAGCAAAGGCAACCAGTCCGCACCAGATTTATTTGGTTTGCGACGCGATGACAGGCCAGGATGCGGTCAACAGCGCAAAGGAATTCAACGAAAAGCTCGAACTTGACGGCGTGATTTTGACCAAGCTCGACGGCGATGCACGCGGCGGAGCGGCTTTGAGCGTCAAAGCGGTTACCGGCAAACCCATAAAATTTATCGGCGTAGGCGAGAAGTTAGACAAACTTGAGGAATTTCACCCCGACAGAATGGCCGGCCGGATACTCGGAATGGGCGATGTCGTTGGGCTTGTGGAAAAGGCTCAAGGGCAGTTTGACGCGGCTGAAGCCGAAAAAATGCAGAAAAAGATGGCCAAAGGCACTTTTGGCTTTGACGATTTCCTAAAGCAGATGCAAACTGTCAAGAAAATGGGCGGTATGGCGGATATGCTCAAGATGATACCGGGAATGGGAGCGAAATTAGCCGGTATGGACATCGACGATGGGGAGATGGGAAAAATAGAAGCAATAATTCACTCAATGACACTTGAAGAAAGAAAAAATCCCGATATAATCAGCCCCTCGCGAAGGAGGCGAATAGCCGGAGGTTCAGGGACAGACCAGCACGATGTATCAGGATTGATAAAGACGTTCGAGCGCAGCCGGAGTATGCTCAAGGCGATGAGCGGCGGCGCGATGGGCGGATTAAAGACGCTATTTTCCGCCGGCGGAATGGAAACGGTCGGCAATATGATGAGCCAGGGACGCAAAATTAAGCAGCGTTCCAAGCGCAAGCCGAAAGAACGAAGAAAGAAAAAACGGCGATGAAGCCAGTTGGAAAGTTATCGCTGACGGAGTTTTTAGAAAAGATTTCGCAAAAGACCGATGATGGTTTTGGAAAACAGTATAGAAGTTTTTTTGCGGATAATAAAGGCTCGGCGGAATTGGCGATGCTGGCCAGTCCGACAAGCGGCGAAGTCGAGCAGCTTAAGCGAGCGGTCGCGATAATGACGGAATCGGAAAAGCAAAACGCCGATACGCTCAACGATGAACAGGTGAAGAAAATCGCAGACGACGCGAAGATAGACGCGGGCGTTTTTGCGATATTTATAAATGGATACGCTTTACAGCGCTAACGTGTTTCCTGACAGCACAGGGCGAGTCGGGAAAATTTATTTATATACAGTTTAAAGGAAATTAACAATGGCAGTAAAAATCAGATTGACGAGGATGGGCAGAAGGCACAGGCCGTTCTTCCGGCTCAACGCTATCGAATCGCGTAATCCGCGAGACGGCAGGATTCTCGAAAAGCTCGGCCACTATGACCCCATCGAAAAGGACCCGGCCAAACAGTTGGTTCTCAACAAAGAGAGAATCGAGTACTGGATTGGCGTTGGAGCTGTTCCGAGCGACACAGCCGCTGAACTCATCAGCAAAATCGGCATTGTGAGCAAGTGCTACCAGGAAAGCTTAGAACGCAAGAAACGCGCAAGGCTTGTCGCGAAGAAAAAAGGCAAAGTTTATGATAACACCCAGCGGGCACAGGCAAAGAAAGCAGCCGAAAAAGCAGAAGCTGCCGCCAAAGCCGCCGCTGAAGGTGAGAAAAAAGCCGAATAGGGCAGAAACTAAAAGCAATGAGAATTGATATTCTTACGCTTTTTCCCGATATGTTCGCTTCGCCGCTGGATTTTTCGATATTGAAGCGGGCGCAGACGAACGGCGTGGTTGAAATAGTTCTTTCAAATATCAGAGATTTTACGCAGGACAGTTATCGCAAGGTTGACGATAAGCCCTACGGCGGCGGCAGCGGAATGGTTATGCTGTGCAAGCCGATGTTCGACTGCTTAGAAAGCGTTCAAAAACAGGACGCACGAAAAGGCAGGCTGATAGTCTTAACGCCGCAGGGAAAAAAGTTCGACCAGCAGATGGCGAAGGAATTCGCGACCGAAGAGCGGCTGATTTTTATCGCGGGCAGGTATGAAGGCCTTGACGAGCGAATAATAATCGGCAGCGAAGCAGAGCAGGTCTCAATAGGAGATTATGTTCTGACCGGCGGCGAACTTGCGGCAATGGTGATTGTTGACGCGGTGGTAAGGCTTTTGCCCGGAGCATTGGGCGACGACGAATCATCGGCGGACGAATCGTTCAGCGATGGCCTGCTTGAGTATCCGCAGTACACCAGGCCGGAAGTTTTCAGAGATATGAAAGTGCCGGATGTTCTGTTAAGCGGAAATCACGCTGAAATTGAAAAATGGCGAAGACAGCAGGCGATTGAAAGAACTAAAAAAAACAGGCCTGACCTGTTAAAATAAATTAAAAAATGAAAATTGAAAAATAAAAGGAGCTAATACAGTGAAAACTGAATTACTTAACGCGGTAGAAAAGAAAAGTTTAAGAGCAAAGACCCCGTATTTTGAAATCGGCGATACGGTTGACGTACACTGCAAAATCGAAGAGGGCGCTAAAACCCGAATTCAGATATTCAGCGGCGTTGTGATTTCTCGCAAGGGCAGCGGACTCAACGAGATGTTCACGGTTCGCAGAATCGTCAACGACGAAGGCGTGGAGCGAATTTTCCCGCTGCATTCGCCGAACGTCGTCGATGTAAAGCCTATTCGCAGCGGTAAAGCAAGGCGAGCAAAGCTGTACTATTTGAGAGAACGCACGGGTAAGGGCGTTAAACTTTCGCAGAGACGCACCGAGCATACGGCAAGCGCATAGTCGTGTTTTTTTTCAAAAACAATTCGCAGGCCGATGATATTCGCGGCTTAGGCCGGAAAGGTCAGGAATTATGCGAGAAGTTTTTGAAAAAGCAGGGCTGCAAGCTTCTTGAACGGAATTTTCTGTGCAAGACTGGCGAGATAGATTTGATAATGGCCGCTCCTGACGGGGCGGTCATTTTTATTGAGGTCAAGACAAGAACAACTGAAAATTTCGCCGAGGCCGAAGGGGCGATTACCGCAGCGAAGAAAAGCAGAATGACAAGGGCGGCGAATTTTTTTGTCAGGAAGCACAGGCTCGAAGACTTCCCGCTGCGATTCGATGTCGTGATTGTAATAATCGGCGAAAAAGGCAAACCGGAAATTCGACATTATGTGAACGCTTTTTAGAGCTTCCAATGCTCATTAACGAAGTTGAAAATTTAAAGTTGGGAGTGCAAAACCAAAATTAAAAACTTAAAATTGTTCACATCGCATAGTTCAACCCATACAATAAATGGTTTTGAGTTTTTGGCTTCGACTTTTAAGTTTTTTGAGTATTTTCGTAACATTTTAGCCGATTGTAAAAAAACAAGGAACCGCGTGGGCTGGAGCCCACCCTACAAAACTGGATTCCCGCCTGCGCGGGAATGACAAGTCGTATTTGACAATCGGCTAAAGTATTACATATTTTCAATTTGACATTCAATATGAAACTAATTGATTCACATTCGCATTTGACTTATGAGGGATTGAGCGACAATCTCGATGAAATCCTCAAGCAATGCGCCGCCCTCGGCGTAAGCGATTGTATTGCCATCGGTACTGACTCCGATGAGAATAATAAAGTTGTCGAGCTTGTAGAAAAATACGAACATATTTACGGCGCGGTCGGAATTCATCCGCATAACGCCTCAACGTGCAAGCCACAGGACATAGAGCGGCTTGCGGATTTTGCCAAACATAAAAAAATCGTCGCAATCGGCGAAATTGGGCTTGATTTTTATTATAACTTTTCGCATCAGGCAGAGCAGGAGCAGCTCTTTATAAAATCGCTACAAACCGCGGCGGACTGCAAACTGCCAGCGATAATTCATAGCCGAAACGCCTTTGAGCGAACTATGGAAATTTTGAATGACTTCGGCTCTGATTTGCCGAAGATTGTTTTTCATTGTTTCAGCGGCGATGCCAAACAGGCCGAAATTCTTTTGGAAAAAGGTTTTTATCTTTCGTTCACCGGCGTTATAACATTTAAAAACGCCGAGGCATTGAGACAGGCGGCGAAAATCGTTCCGCTGGATAGAATGCTGATTGAGACGGATTGTCCGTATTTGTCGCCGGAGCCGATGCGGAAGCAAAAAATAAATACTCCCGCTCTGCTGATTTACACAGCGAAAAAAATCGCGGAAATAAAGGATATGCCATTGGAAGAATTCGCAGAGGAAATAACAGGGACGACAAGAAAGTTTTTTGGTATAATAGAATAATAAATCCTAAACGCTAAATCCTAAATCCGAAACAAATTCAAAACTCGAATTTTCACCTGCCGCGACGGGCGCTGCACGGCGGGAAGGCTCAAAACGCCAAATTCGCAGGTTTTGGTAATTTGAATTTCGGTTATTTGGATTTGTTTAGTATTTCGATATTAGTATTTCGAATTTTTGTAAGTTTCAGGAATCATAAATTGAAGGGCTTAATACAAGATGTACATAATACCTGCGATAGATTTGCTCGATGGAAAATGCGTTCGCTTGGTTCAGGGCGAGTACAGCAGATATATAAATTATGAGGACTGCCCGGAGAAAAAGGCTATTGAGTTTCGCGCTGCCGGGGCAGAATGGCTGCACATAATCGACCTTGACGGCGCAAGGGTCGGGCAATGCGTCAATGTCGATGCCGTTCGGGCAATTTTGCAGGAAGCTAAAGGACTTAACGTCCAAATCGGCGGCGGAATTCGCGACAGAGACACAATCGCAAAAATGCTTGATTTGGGTATTACGAGGGTTATCGTCGGCACAAAGGCTGTTAATGATATTGAATGGCTCAAAGAGGTCTCGCGGGAATTCGCGGGAAAAGTCGTTTTGAGTCTCGATGCGCGGGGCAATAAAATCGCCACGCACGGCTGGGAAAAGGAAAGCAATTCAGAACTGATAGATTTTGTAAAGCAGGTTGCTGCGCTGCCGCTTGCGGCGATTATTTATACCGACATAAATAAAGATGGTATGCTGGCCGGGGCGAACGTCGAACGGACGAAAGAACTTGCCGGTGCGGTGAATTTGCCTGTGATTGCAGCAGGCGGAGTTACGACTATTGAGGATATCCAAAAACTGGCCGATACAAAGGTTGTCGCCGCAGCGATTGTCGGCAGAGCGCTCTACGAAGGGACAATGACCCTGCCGGATGCGATAAAAATGGCGAAAAAATAGGTGGTTGGCCATACCCTAAACCCTATTCCCTAACCCCTATATTTCCTTTGACTAAACGGCTAAATCCATTATACTAATCGACTTAAATAATCGAACCGCGGTTTTTATGGAGACGGCGATGCACAAAGGCAAAATTAACCTCGAAGGCATTACTTTCGATGATGTACTTCTGATACCGGCAAAGAGCGATTTCGTGCCGGCACAGGCGGACACATCGACAAGACTCACGAACAATATCCGCATCAATATCCCAATCGTCTCGGCTGCTATGGATACCGTTACCGAATCCGCGCTGGCTGTCGCGCTGGCGCAGGAAGGCGGAATCGGCATCATTCACAAAAATCTCGATATCGAATCGCAAAAACGCGAAGTAGCGAAAGTCAAACGCAGCGAAAACGGAGTGATTCTCGACCCGATTACCCTCTCGCCAAACCAAACCGTTGAGCGGGCTTTGGAAGTAATGAACGAGCAAAATGTATCCGGCATTCCGATTGTCGAGGGCAAAAAACTTGTCGGCATATTGACACGCAGAGACCTCAAATTCCTTAAAGACAATTCCGTAAAGCTTAGCGAGGTTATGACAAAAAAGAACTTAGTTACCGCTTCTGCTGATACAACTCTCGAACAGGCAAAGGAAGTCCTGCGAAAAAATAAAATTGAAAAACTCCTGTTAGTCAACGGCAATGGCGAACTGGCAGGCCTTATCACAATGAGAGACATTGACCGTGTTCAGCAGTATCCCAATGCCGCAAGAGACAGTCGCGGAAGATTGCGGGTCGGAGCAGCGGTCGGCGTTAAGGATTTCGCGAGAATAGAAGCTCTCATCGCCGCTGAAGTCGATGTTATTGTCGTTGACACCGCTCATGGAC
>Ga0209417_1003937_pt1 | contig 18750 bp, 15 predicted proteins | sample RifGroF2_FD_184002 | JGI IMG/M metagenome (GOLD analysis project Ga0209417, IMG submission 184002) | Groundwater microbial communities from Rifle, Colorado, USA - Groundwater F2 (SPAdes) (version 2) | ecosystem: Environmental > Aquatic > Deep subsurface > Groundwater | place: Rifle, Colorado... | reverse complement strand
GGTGGTTACTCAGGTAACACTCTTGCCAGATATCAAACTGGGCATAATTGTCTTCACAAACCAACAGATTGGAGCCGCATTTACCGCAATAACAAATACAATCAAGGACAGCTATCTGGGTGTTGAGAAAACAGACAGGGTAAAGGAGAACTACGACAGGGTCAAGCAAAGCGAAGCTCAGGCCGGAGATCTTACCGGAGCAATCTGGAAAAGGGTAGAGGGGTTAAAGGCAGCAGGGGTAAAACCTGCCGACATAAACGCATTCACAGGAACATATGCCGACAACTGGCTCGGGGAGATATCGATTTCACTTAAAGATGGCAAGCTTTGGTTTGCTTCAAAAAAATCGCCAAAATTAAACGGAGAGATGCTTTACTATGGCGGCGACACATTCATTGTAAAGTGGACCGACAGAAGTTTTGATGCCGATGCCTTTGTAAAGTTCGAACTGGACTTTGACGGCAAAGCCTCAGGCATAAAGATGAAAGCCATCTCACCTTTAACAGACTTCAGCTACGATTTCCAGGATCTGGATTTTCTCCGCCGCAGTAAGTGGTAACTAGCAGGCTTACGAAAGAATGTAGTTCTGGTAGTCCAGATTCCAGCCGAGGTACTTTTTCATAAAGCCCTTGAACCGCTCCTTCAACCTGATTTTGTTTCTGGAGATATCGTGATCAAACTTCCAGTTCCTCGCTTTTATGCGTTCGGTCATAACCTGAGGATGGGTCCCGTCGAATGGTAGAAGGCAATCTATGTTGGAGTAGTCAAACTCATCGCCTTTTGCGATATTCTTGTCTATCCATTCGTCGTCGCGATAGTATTTAATGGCATTAAGCTGCTTGCTTTTCATTGTCCTGGGGTCCTTAACCCAGCCGTAATGGTAAACATAGGCATCTATCGGTTTTACAACAAGCTTTTCGTTGTCTCCTTTGCGGAAACCCTGAGCATCGCGGTATGAGTAGACCGACTTGTCATACCGTACAACCCTTATCTCATGCTTGTACCACTGTGAGCTGCGTCCCACATAGTCGTATGAACCAAAGAAATGTAGGTACTTGAAAAGAAGACCGTCCACCTTTAAGTCGTCTTTGTACCTGACCATGTTTTCATAAATTGTATCAAGATACTTTTCGTGAATAACCTCGTCGCCCTGAATATAGATAGCCCAGTCAGTATCTTCAGATATTGCAGCAAATGCCTTGTCAGTTTCCGCTGCCAGTACCACGCCACCCTCTCTTTTACTCTCGTCCCAGACAGTATGTATGATTCTGATCTTGTCGCTTTTGATTCCCTCTATCAGCTTAAGGGTATCATCGTCAGATTTACCCACGGCAATCACGAACTCGTCGCAGATGGGCAGGATGGAGTTTATCGACTCAATTATTGGGTAGTCGAACTTGATGGCGTTCTTGATGAATGTGAATCCCGCTATTTTCATATTGTGGTGGTGGTGGTGGTCAGCCCTATGCTTTCATGGCTAAGTGCTGATTATTAAATAGTTAAGAGTTTTGTAAATTATTGCTAACTGCTTGATTATGACCATTTGGCCATGAAAGCATAGGGCTGATATGTTGCTGCCAGAACTTCCAGAACCGTGGTTTGGAGAAACTATGACAGCAGAATGGCAATTGATTATTATTCAGTCGGTAACATACCGACGGGTTCATGTCGAAAGAGAAGCGCAGTGCCTCTTTGTAGCCCGGTTTTGTAAGTTGTCCAGACGGTTTTGGAGCGAGGCTCCAGTAGATATCCTCATTGTACATAGAGCTTTTACCAAGGTTAGAGATATACCTCTCAATGTTGGCAATGTCAGTTGTGGCAATTCGGTGAAACACCTCTGTCTTTCTCAGGCAGACACCTCCATTCCCAACCTCATAATATTGCTGCGACCTGTCGGGTTTGCCCAGAGATTTGTTGATGGCTCTGCGAACAGAGACGAATGCCCTGTTATACAGACGAGTGTATGAATCTTTGGGGATCCACGGGGCCCCTATATAATCGTAATCCTTTGCGCACCATTCATCAAGCTCATCCCTGAAGGCATATCCGTCTGTCTGGTATATGAATATGTATTTATAATCAAGGAAACGCCCATAAAACTCAGCAGAGTACAACAGACGGTTGTATGCAGAGAGGTCGGTAAAATAGTTGCCGGCAAATGAAGCAACCTCACATGGGCCAAATTCTGAGCGAATATTGTCTATGTTAAGACTCTCCGGTTTTACAAAGAAAATGTCATGGCTCTTGCCCCATAAGGAGAAACAACGGTTCAGACTGACACGTTCAAGAAGGTCCAGACTGTCTTTGTAAATAGGTATGAGTATGGCAACATCTTTTTTAATCATAAGCTCAAAATTATCGTCAAAACAATATAGCGACAATTACTGAATAAATGTAAAAATAGCTGCCCGTAATTGAGCAGCTATTTTACAGGTTATAATAGTTAGTCAAACTTCTGAAGCAACAGCTCCATAAGCTTGATGGATGCTTTTGAGACAGATGTCCCGGGGCCAAAGATAGCAGCTGCTCCGGCTTTGTAAAGAGCATCATAGTCCTGAGCAGGAATTACCCCGCCTACAATAACCATAATGTCTTCGCGACCAAGCTTCTTAAGCTCGTTTACTATCTGAGGAACAAGAGTCTTGTGACCGGCAGCAAGAGAGGATACTCCAACAACATGAACGTCGTTTTCCACAGCCTGTTTTGCAGCCTCCTCAGGAGTCTGGAAAAGAGGACCCATATCAACGTCAAATCCACAGTCGGCATAACCTGTTGCAACAACCTTGGCACCGCGGTCATGACCGTCCTGACCAAGTTTGGCAATCATGATACGAGGCTGACGACCATCTTTCTTAGCAAATTCAACGACAAGTCTCTTAGCCTGTTCAAAGTCACTGTCGTTTTTAACCTCACTTGAGTAAACACCTGTGTTCATACGGATAATTGCTTTATATCTGCCTGCAACCTCTTCGCATGCGTCAGAGATCTCACCAAGAGTGGCACGCACCCTTGCTGCATCTATGGCAAGCTCCAGAAGGTTTCCGGTTTTTGTTTTTGCTGCATAAGTTATTGCTTCAAGGGCTGCCTTAACCTTGGCATCATCTCTGTTCGCACGTAGCTCCTTAAGCCTGTTGATCTGTGATTCGCGAACCATAGTATTGTCAATGTCAAGAATCTCCATTGGATCTTCCTTTTCAAGGCGATACTTGTTGATGCCCACGATAGTATCTATACCTGAGTCAATTCTGGCCTGCTTACGGGCAGCAGCCTCTTCGATCCTCAGTTTAGGAATACCTGTCTCAATAGCCTTTGCCATACCGCCAAGCTTTTCTACCTCTTCTATGTGTCCCCATGCTCTCTCCGCAATATCAGCAGTCAGCTTCTCAACATAATAAGAACCTGCCCAAGGGTCAAGTGATTTTGTAATATTGGTCTCCTCCTGTATGTAAATCTGAGTGTTTCTGGCAATACGGGCAGAGAAATCAGTTGGAAGTGCAATAGCCTCGTCAAGAGCATTTGTATGCAGCGACTGTGTGTGCCCGAGAGCTGCAGCCATAGCCTCAACGCATGTCCTTGCCACGTTATTGTAAGGATCCTGTTCTGTAAGCGACCAGCCAGAAGTCTGAGAATGAGTTCTCAATGACAACGATTTAGGGTTCTTAGGGTTAAACTGATTAACCAGCTTTGCCCATATCATACGAGCGGCACGCATCTTTGCAATCTCCATAAAGTGGTTCATACCTATGGCCCAGAAGAACGAAAGGCGAGGGGCAAACTGATCTACATCCATTCCGGCAGCAATACCTCTCCTCAGGTATTCAAGACCGTCGGCAAGGGTGTAAGCCATCTCAATGTCGCAAGTGGCACCGGCCTCCTGCATATGGTAACCCGAAATTGATATCGAGTTGAACTTAGGCATTTTCCTTGATGTGTAAGAGAAGATGTCGCCAATGATTCTCATAGAGAATTCAGGAGGGTAGATGTATGTGTTTCTAACCATGAACTCCTTTAGAATATCGTTCTGTATGGTACCTGCCATCTCATCAAGTTTGGCACCCTGCTCAAGACCTGCAACAATATAGAATGCAAGAATAGGCAAAACCGCACCATTCATGGTCATGGAAACAGACATCTTGTTAAGAGGAATCTGATCGAACAGGACCTTCATGTCCTCTACACTGCAGATACTAACTCCTGCCTTACCTACATCACCTACCACGCGAGGGTGGTCGGCATCGTATCCGCGATGTGTAGCAAGGTCAAAAGCAACAGAGAGACCCTTCTGCCCTGCGGCAAGGTTTCTTCTGTAGAAAGCATTCGACTCCTCTGCTGTGGAGAATCCTGCATACTGACGTACTGTCCATGGGTTCATTACATACATGGTGCTGTAAGGACCACGGAGGAACGGAGCGATACCGGCTGCATAGTTAAGATGCTCAAGACCTTCAAGATCTGAGGCACTGTAGACCCCTTTGAGTGCGATCTGTTCCGGAGTCATCCACGCCGACTGCTCTTGAATTGCAGCGGCACCCCCGGTATATTTTAGTTCAGAAAATTTTGGACGCATATTTTGATATTTTTTATACTACTTGATTCCCAATTGAGTTTGATACGCTTTAAGAGTTTCAAGAACATTGCTCTTTACGCTGATAAAGTTATTAATGCCTTTAGCAATAAGTTCATCCTTGCAGGCAGGTTCGCCGGCAACCACAATAATAGCTTTGTTTCCCACAAATTCCTTTATCTGAGGAACAGATATTGCATATTCGTCGTCAGAAGAACAGGCAACAATAATATCTGCCTTAGCTTCCAAAGCTGCCTTGACTCCCTCCTCAACTGAAGAGAAACGGGTGTTGTCAGTAACCTCCATACCGGCAACGGCAAAGAAGTTGCAGGCAAACTGCGCGCGTGCCCTGCAGAAAGCAAGGTTGCCGAATGTAAGCATGAATGCCTTAGGATTCTTTCCACTCAGTTCGGTAGCAAAGCGAAGTGCCTCAAATGCCTGTGCACCACGATATTTTTCAAGTGGTTCAGCAATCGGGTTCTTGCTTTTCTCAACATTGGCACCACGGGTAACAACATCAAGAGTCACATCTTTGTCTGCATTTTCGCCAAAGTTGGGATACTGATTTGTTCCAAGAATCACCTCCCTGCGGGTGGCAATATTCAGGTCTCTTTTTGCAGATGATGCTTTTACCTCTGCCTGAACAAAACCGGCTATGAAAGCCTCTCTGTAACCACCTTTATCCTCGACACTCTTGAATTGTTTCCATGACTCTTCTGCTATTGAAGCAGTAAGTGACTCAACATAATATGAACCTGCAGCAGGGTCGGTTACCTTGTCGAAATGAGACTCCTCTTTAAGTATAATCTGAACATTTCTGGCAACGCGGTTGCTGAATTCGCCCGGTTCACGATACTGGTAGTCAAAAGGAAGTACCTCAAGTGAGTCCACTCCGCCAATAGCGGCGCTCATGGCCTCTGTAGTGTCGCGAAGCATATTCACGTATGAGTCATAAACGGTCTGGTTCCACTGGCTTGTAACAGCGTGAATCTTCATCTTCTGTGTACACTCCTTAGCAGAACCGTACTCTTTTGTGATATTTGCCCAAAGCATTCTGGCAGCGCGGAACTTTGCAATCTCCATAAAGTAGTTTGCACCTACAGCAAATGTGAATTTGATTCTCCTTGCAGCCTCTTCAGGAGCAAAGCCCATCTCTGTCATAATGTTCATATATTCACTACCCATTGCCAGAGCAAAACCAAGTTCCTGAACGCTGGTGGAACCGGCATCGTTGAATGCGTAGCCCTCAACACCAATAACACGGATTCTTGGATAACCTGCAACAAGCTCAACACAGCTCTTCAGCTTTGCAAGATAATCAGGACAACAGAAGTTTCCTGTTGTTGTAAGTGTCCTGAGCGGATCAAAATCGAAAGAAGCATAAACCTCCTCTGCTTTTACACCGGTTGATGCAGTATATGTGATAAATGACTTTATGATTTCCGGAGTGGCACAAGAGCAACCCTCGAAGTTCACCTCAGTCTTTGCAAGGTCAATTCCTTTTAGAAGTGTCGCCATTTCTGCAACAGATATTGCCTTTTTGCCGTCGATGCAGAAACCTGCCGAATCGACTCCCTTCTTTAATCCGTCAACCGCCTGAGCGTTGGCTTTCTCGAAACTCTCCCATGCACAGTAACCCTGACGTACCAGCCAGCGGTTAGATACCTTGTTTCCCCTTACGTAAGGAAACTCACCAGGTCCACTCGAAAGATGATTTAATTTTGAAAGATCTTCTGCACGATAATAAGGGCGAACTGCTATTCCCTCCTGAGTTTTCCATACGAGTTTTTTATCGTAATCAGCTCCTTTTAAGTCCTTGGTGACTACCTCTTCCCATTGTGAAGTGGAAATAGGCGGAAACTCAGCAAATAATTTTTCTGCCATATTTATGATTTTAATTATTGAATGTTAACTCAAAAATAATTCGGCAAAGGTATACATTCTTTGTCTAATATTAAACCTTTTGTTCCCAGAATGGTCTTATCTGCAAACAACCATATAAATAGCAAAAAGATGAAAAAGTTATTTAGCATGCTGGTTATGTTGGCTTTTGTGTTAACATTACCGGCCCAGGAACAAAAGAAAGAAATTGTTATCAAAAGAGAGGGAATGATGAAGGCAAATCCTGCGCATCTAGCTCCTCAGTTTACTCCGGAACAGCAAAAACAGATGGCTGATTTCAAGCTGAACCTGCAGAAGGAGATGATTCAAATAGATAATCAACTAAATGAAAAGAAAGCACAGCTAAAGACTCTCGAACAAGTTGAAAAACCAAACATGAAGAGTGTTTATGCAAAGATTGACGAGATTACTAATCTTCAGAACCAGAAAATGAAAGCTGCTGCCACTCACAAAAACAACGTAAGATCAATTCTTACAGATGAGCAACGAGTTAAATTTGACCTGATGCAAGGTAAGGGAATGATGCATAAAAGAGGTGATATGACAATGATGCGTAGAGGAGGAAACATGATGATGCACAAAGGTGGCGATAATAAAATGCAACAACAGGGAAGAATGATGCTGATGAGCAAACAAAGACAGATGATGGGCAAAGAGGGACAGAAGCTACACAAAGACGAAGTGATTACAGACTAAATGCCTTTTTCCAGGTCATTGGCCTGATCACCATAATTATGCATGTCGGCACTAGTATTAGGTTTTTGAGTTTTACTGCCTGTTTTAATACTGCTGCCGGCATCATTTTTTTTGCCCTTAAGGACAGCCTTACGTAGTTCAAAGTTCTCACCCAGATACTTTCTCCTCACCTCAGGATTGTTAGCCAAAACCTCTGCTGTTCCGCTTTCCAGAATACTTCCCTCATAAAGCAGATATGCTCTGTCGGTAATAGCGAGAGTTTCATGAACATTGTGGTCTGTTATTATGATCCCGATGTTTTTTGTTTTAAGATTGGCGATTATATGCTGAATATCTTCTACTGCTATGGGGTCAACACCCGCAAAAGGCTCATCAAGCAGAATGAATTTTGGATCTATAGCCAGGGCCCTTGCAATCTCGCACCTTCTGCGTTCACCACCCGATAATTGGATGCCGTAACTCTTTCTTACAGGGTTAAGTCCGAACTCGTCAAGCAGAACCTCAAGTCTGTCGTTCCTCTCTTTTTTTGTCAATGTAGAGAGTTCCATAACAGCCATTAAATTGTCTTCTACACTAAGTTTTCTGAAAACTGACGCCTCCTGGGCAAGATATCCCAATCCCTTTTGCGCCCTTTTGTACATAGGCAAATCTGTAATCTCTTCGTCGTCAAGGAAAATTCTCCCGGCATTAGGCTTTATAAGACCTGTAATCATGTAGAAGCTTGTAGTTTTTCCGGCACCATTGGGCCCCAGTAACCCTACAATCTCTCCTTGTTCAACCTCAATCGAGACATTTTTTACTACGGTACGGGCACCATATTTCTTTACCAAATTGCTACAATGTAATCGCATGTTATATCTTTTATAGGAAACACTCTATTTTAACTCCAGTTTAAGGTCCTTCTGAAGTTCTCTAAGCTCCGGATAGTTTTCAAGCAAAAACTTTGCCTTTTCTTCCGGCATATATAGTTTATTCTCTTTTTTACCTTCAGGGACAACCTCTATAATGAGTTTGACCAGTTTATTGTTAAGATTTATCTTAAGGAATTCCAACAACCGTGTCTGACATTTCTGTTGTATCCAGTTCCTCTGCAGCTCGTTGCTCACATAGAAGTGAATTTCGTTGTTCTCACCTATTTCGGGGAGCGACTCGCACAGAGTTGTTGCCAGCCTGGGCAGTGCCTTCTCAGAATCAGCCATTTTAACCCATACCTGCTCAAGCTTCTCTTTGTCGAAACTCTCTTCCCCAACCTCCTTAGGGGAGAAATCTACCTTTGCACTTATGCCATCCTCGGCAGCTTTCATCAAATCCTTGATAGATGTGGTGGTAGCCTTTAGAGTTGAGGCTTTTGGAGCAGTAGCAACAGTTGACACCGGCTGTACTGATTGTGCCGGTATTTCCGATGTTGCCGGTACAGTTGGAGTAGCTGGTGTTGCTGGCGCTATTGGAGTTGCCGGAGCTACTACAGGTTGCACAGCTGTTTTAGCAGCAACAGTCTGTTTAATCTCGCCACTTACCCATTCAGGTGAATTTATACGGCAAAGCTTGAACAGAGCAAATTCTATGTGAAGCCTAGGGTGACCACTCGCCTTATATCCTCCTTCACATGAAGAAGTTATGTTAAGGGCATCATAAAGGAAGTTAAGGGAACACCTCTCTGCCTGCTCGCGGTACCTCTCAATAATGGAAGGAGCGAGTTCCAGCAACCTTGCAGTGTTCTTGTCTTTGCAGACAAGAAGATTGCGAAAGTGTGTGCTCAGACCACCTATAAAGTGAAGGGCATTGAAACCTTTTGACAAAATTTCGTCAAAAATGAGCAGTACATCTGAATGAGCCACATTGAGAAAATGGTTTGTTAACCTTATATAATACTCGTAATCAAGCACATTTAATGTTGATATCACCTGTTCATAGGTTACATTCTCACCGCAGAAGGCAACAGTCTGGTCAAAAAGAGTAAGAGCATCCCTCATTGCTCCGTCTGCCTTTTGTGCAATTATATGAAGAGCCTCCAGATCTATCATTACATTCTCCTTGGCAGATATATCTTTTAAATTCCTGACAATGTCCTCGACAGAAATTCTGTTGAAGTCATAGGTCTGGCACCTGGAAAGAATTGTTGGCAGAATCTTGTGCTTCTCTGTTGTTGCAAGAATGAATATTGCATGAGCAGGCGGTTCCTCAAGCGTTTTAAGAAATGCATTGAAAGCCGACTGCGAGAGCATATGGACCTCATCTATAATGTAAACGCTGTACTTGCCAATCTGAGGAGGTATTCTCACCAGCTCATTAAGCTGACGGATATCTTCCACAGAGTTGTTAGAGGCAGCGTCAAGCTCGTGGATGGAGTATGACCTGCCCTCTGCAAACGAGAGGCAGGACTCACATACCCCGCATGACTCCATGTTATCTGTAGGGTTGAGGCAGTTTATGGTTTTGGCAAAAATCCTTGCACTGGTTGTCTTACCTACACCTCTGGGACCACAAAACAGATAAGCGTGAGCTAACTGGTTACGGAGTATGGAATTTTTAAGGGTTTTTGCGATATTTTCCTGACCTATAAGATTTTCAAAACTATTAGGCCGATACTTTCTAGCTGATACAATAAATCTTTCCATACCGGGCAAAAGTACAAATTTTTATCTAATTTTGCATCTATAAAACAATCTTATATGAGACAATTATCCCTGTTGCTTCTTTCCCTTTTTCTTGTCACAAATATATCTGCCCAAAAAATAATTAAAGAGGCCAAAAATAATTTCAACAACTTTGCACTTAGGGTGACAAAGGTTGTGATTCCCGGTACAAGCCTGCTGGATATGTCAATAAGAGACGCAGTTATAAAAGGGTGGAAAGTTTCGCCCTATGAATTCTGCACCACTCAGGAGTATGAAAAAATCAAGGAGGACACATCATTCTTTTTCCTGTTGAGAACAGATGGCATTTTCGGTAACGAATATGAACCAAGGCTGGAGTTCCTTACACTAATAAAAGGAGGTCCTGAGTTTAAGAGAGGACTCTTTTACAGTGCAGAGATAATTTCGCTCCCCTTACAGGCAAAGGATGACGATTCGGGTGAAATATTACCCTTTGTTCCGGCCTACATAAGCATAATGCAGAACTATATCTACAAAGTTCAAAAAGGAATACTCAGAGCATTTACAGGAGAATCATCATACGGAGAAAATCTGTCAGAAATTAAAGGCAAACCGATTCTTTTCAACAGTAGTGACATTGGGTTCCCTACCAGAGAAGATGAGATAAAATGGACATTCAGGGACCGGGCAAAGTGCGTTACCGGTGATGAGATTGAGAGTGCCCTTAACGTACCGGCTCCGGAAACTATCGTGGGTCTGGTAATATCACCAGAAGGTAACCCCAAAGGAGGCTATTGCTACAAACTTCTGATTGGGGCAGAGAATCACGAACTCTATTTTTTCAAGAAACACAAGATAGGTTCCAGGCTACAGGCAGGGTTCACAAGGGAAGACATTAAGAAAATTTCACTTCCGTATCAACGTTAATAATGGATATTAAAACATTGCAGCTGGATTCCGGCATAAAATACGCTTTCAGACATATCTCTTCGCCCGTAGCCTATTGTGCACTGAGTGTAAAAACCGGCACAAGGGACGAGGATCCCTCCCTAAACGGAATAGCCCACTTTACCGAGCATATGCTTTTTAAGGGAACAACCAACCGTAGCGCATCGCGTATAAACAACTTTCTTGAAAAGCTCGGGGGCGAGCTTAATGCATATACAACAAAAGAGGAGACAGTAATACACGCAACGGTGCTTAAGGAGGACCTGCCTAAAGCAGTGGAGTTGCTATCTGACCTTGCCTTTAATTCATTGTTTCCGGATAGGGAGTTTGTAAAGGAGAGAGAGGTTATACTTGAAGAGATTTCATCGTACAAGGACAATCCCTCAGAATTGATTTTTGACGATTTTGATGAGCACCTTTTTGACAGCCATCCGCTGGCAAAACCAATTCTGGGTACCCCGACAAGTATTCGGCGAATAAGGGTACGTGATATCATGAACTTTGTAAGCAGACACTACACAACCAATAATATGAGCTTTTCCATTGTGGGTGATATTACCTTCGATAAAGGAATGAAGCTGATAAACAGTTATTTTAGACCAGAAAGTGGCAAGCACGAAAGATATATAAAGGATCTGCCTCACATGGATGTAGAAACCGACAGGGAACGTATTAAGGTTGTGCCGAAAAAGACCCATCAGGCTCACTGCGTAATAGGTACAAAGGCATATAACCTCTATCAGGAGGAGAGGCTGGCCCTTTCGCTTATAACAAATATTCTTGGTGGACCGGCCGTTAACTCAAGACTTAACATGGTTCTTCGTGAAAAGTACGGATTGGCCTATAATGTAGATGCCACCTATACCCCTTACGAAGACACAGGGCTCTTTACTATATACTTCGGAACCGACAAGAACAATGTAGACAGGTGCATGGGATTGGTATATAAAGAGCTTGCAATATTAATGGAAAAGGAGCTTACACAATATCAGCTGAGGGCAGCAAAGAAACAATTCCTGGGGCAGCTGGCCATCTCTGTAGACAATGCTGAGTCGCAATGTCTGGTAATGGGGAAGTCACTTTTAGTTTATGGCATTGTGGAGTCGATTGACTCAATAAGGCAGAGGATACAGAGGATAACTTCAAGGCAAATCTATGATGTTGCAAACGAAATCCTCACTTCGGACAGGCTTTATACATTAATATACAGATGAATATAATCGACAATACGCCTAATAACCAGGACAGGTACATAGAAGCCTGCTCTTCTGAGCTAAATGAGGCCCTTCTCTGGATTGACAGTGAGACCAATATCCGGACCAACCATGCGAGAATGCTATCTGGTCCGCAACAGGGCCGTCTACTTGAGATGGTTGCCAGAATGATTAATGCAAGGAATATTCTTGAGATTGGCACATTTACAGGTTATTCCGCAATATGTCTAGCGTTGGGTCTGTCCAAAGACGGACACCTCGATGCCATAGAGATAAATGACAAACATGAGCAACTTATAAGAGAGGGTATCTCAAGGGCCGGCCTCACAGACAAAATCTCTCTATACTTTGGTGATGCAAAGGAGATTATTCCAACATTGCAGAAAAAGTATGACCTTATATTTATAGATGCAAACAAAAGAGAGTACTGTCTCTACTACGATCTGGTTTTCGACCTGCTGAACAATGGCGGATATATTCTGGCAGACAATGTTTTATGGAACGGAAAGGTTTATCAGGAGCCTACACCGGCAGATGCTCAGACCAAGGAGATTCTAAGGTTCAACAAGAAGATAAAAGAAGACCACCGGGTAGAGAACTTTATATTGCCTCTTCGCGATGGTCTTAATATAATAAGAAAATTGTAGTCAGCAGAAATTTTACCAGCTACAAATATTCTACCTCCATTTTATATCTCCATCTTCCAAAATAGAGATTCTCTCCCCTCCATTCAACTTCACCGCGCTGGAAGTCAACAGTCTCGCTTCTCGGGTGAATCTTTGCAGGATAGAATGAACTCGAAATGTCGTCGTTTACTATCAACCTATATGCATCCAACCCTTTGCTGAAGAAGAAATATGAGTCGTCATCTGCTATTGCTCCTTTAACCCGTCCGTACGACTGGTCGACTGGAACCCATCCTATGCCCTGGTAATAGACCTCGGCCCAGTCATGCAGGTTTACATTACCCGGATGCATCATCCAGCCCGACTGCCATTTTGCAGGAACCCCTGCGCACCTTGCCATTGTAATAAACAGCAGCGAAACCTGTCCGCAGTCGCCATGCCTGTTGGCCAGCACATATTCCGGAATGTTTTGAATAGTCGAATATTCACGTGCACTAGCCCATGGGAAGTTCTTGTCTATATATTCAAATATCTTCTTAACCTTGATGTATGGGTTAGTCTCCTCACCAACAACCTCTTTGGTTAAATTCTTTATTCTGTCGCTGAATACAATCTGCGGTGCATTTTCAGAAGTGAACTGCTTGTAGAACGGGTCGTTTACATCATATTGTGCCAGTTCTTCCGGTTTGAATTTGAAGTATTGGTTATAAGAGGTGTAGGAAAGTTCGTAGCCAAACTTTATGGATGAATCTGTCTGAGCAACACCTTCCATGTATATGCTTTTATGTGCATAGCCGTCAGGTGCAATCATGTATTGCGGTTGAGTTGTGGAAATCAGCTTAATGTCTGAGTGTGCCTTTGTATCTGTTCTTGGGTAAGGCATCCATACCCTTACGACTTCGCCTTCAGGAACCTGATTAGATTTGACAGTAAGGGTGTAACGTATTTTCATCTTTACAGGTTGTACATATGGCGACTTGCCTGCCTTACCGCTCTTAACCACTGAAGGAACGTACCATGTGAGCAGGTTGCTGAGGCTGTCGCTCTGGCCACCGTTCATGTTGTCGAAATGCTTTCTGGCAATGGTATCAATTCTGAAAAGGTTTCTTCCTGCATTGTGGAAATATTTCTTCTTGCCGTCTATTGTGAGGTTTTCCAAAGCATTAGTGCTCTCCCAACCTGCAATCTCCTCCTTTGTCACTTCCGGATAATACTTTTTGATGTATGATAGTACGGTTGTGTCGTCGACATCAAAATCCTTGCGGATCCTATCCATCCTCTCCAGCCTGAAGTTGAGTTCGTACCGCTCCGCTGCAGACAGTGAGTCACTTGTAAGATAAAGCCTGATAAATCGTGAGGCTTCTTTAAACTCTCCACCTGCAATTGACTTGTCGATAAGTTCAGGAGCAGGCAGCTTGTCGGAAACTGGTCCTCCACATGCAAGTAGCAGTGCGGAGAACAATATCAGGGTGAAGTTTTTCATTTGTTTTATTTACATCTTTCGTAGTATGACCTGTCGCGGGTGTCCACTCTTATCCTTTCTCCCTGGTTTATGAAAAGTGGAACCATAATCTCAGCTCCTGTTTCAATAGTAGCTGCTTTAAGAGCGTTTGTAGAAGCAGTGTCGCCTTTTACAGCTGGCTCTGTGTATGTAATTTCCATGTCAACAAAAGGTGGTAGTTCACATGTAAGTACCCTTTCCTGGTCGGCCAGAAACATCATCTCCACGTTCTGACCCTCTTTCATAAGGTCGGCATTGTCTACCATATCCTTTTGAAGGGATATCTGCTCGAAAGTTTCGTTATGCATAAAGTTGAATCCCATATCGTCTTTATAAAGAAACTGATAAGGTCTTCTCTCTACACTTATGATTTCTATCTTTTCGCCTGCATTATAGGTGTTTTCAAGAATTTTCCCATTTTCCAGATTACGCATCTTTACTTTAACAAATGCGCCCCCTTTACCTGGTTTAACGTGTTGGAACCATACAATTGAACAGGGTTTGCCATTGAAATCGATACAAAGTCCGTTCTTGAAATCTGATGTATTTGCCATAAATATATTTTTTAATTTGGTGCAAAGATAAGTTTTTTGATTAGAATTTTTGCAAGATTCAAAATAAGTGCTACTTTTGCACTCCCCAAACCAAGGTGCCATAGCTCAGTTGGTAGAGCAAAGGACTGAAAATCCTTGTGTCCCCGGTTCGATTCCTGGTGGCACCACCTTGGAGAAAGCAGTTACAGAGATGTAGCTGCTTTTTTGTTTTATACGGGGACGCACATTGTGTACCATTTTCCGGATTTAGGTGTGGGGGGTGTGCGATGTGTGCACCGGATTTACCCACTTTGCGCTCATTCCGTTAAAAAACAGAGGTGGCAACAAGGTGTATGCTTATGCAAAACAGCTGCAGTTGCCACTTCCTGTTTTTCTTAACCCTTCATTCGCTAAGTGGGTACCCAAATCCTCAAAAGCAATCATCGCTCACCCCCACACCTAAAATCCTTTTGGGTACACAATGTACGTCCACATGCAAATCCATTATAGCAACGAATCTTCATATGCATTTCATTCGGTATTACATCAATACCACCTCTGCTTTCAATAGGAGGTGCGGTAATATTTCTTGTAAAAGAAGATTCAATAGCCAGTTTGACTAACTGATCATTTCAAGTCCAGTTTGTGAAGTTGGATTATGTCGGGAAGCAAGAGCTTGGGGCAAGAGTTGCAGCAAGAGTCACAAAAACGGCCGCTCTATTCCAGACATCCCGAATCACACTGCTCAGAAATTCCAACTTACTGAGAGAGGTAAGATGTTTTTGGAATTAATGAAGGGCTAATTAAAATTTTAGAAAGCATGGTGATTGGAGGGAAATTATTCGGATAATGCTTTTTGTTTTGTGGATAAAATAAAAATATACTATATTTGTGCTGTCGACAGAATAAAAATGAAGATATGGATAAGAATATTCTAAAAACAGTAATTGCGGATAATCAAGCAGAAGTTCCAAAATATAAGGTAATACCAAGAAATTTCACATTTGAGGAATTTGGGAATTATATCTTTGTAGGTATCAGGCGAGCAGGTAAATCTTTTCTGCTTTATCAGAGGATGCAGCAGTTGCTTGCCAAAGGAATGAAGTGGGATGAGATGCTTTACATCAATTTTGAAGATGAGCGTCTTACCGGAATGGCTGTAGAGGATTTGAATCTTCTATTAGAAGTTCATTTAGAAATATATGGAAAGAGACCAATCCTGTTTCTTGACGAGATACAAAATATTCTCGGATGGGAAAAATTTGCCCGACGTATGGCCGATACTAAATACCGGGTTTACATTACAGGGAGCAATGCAAAAATGTTGAGTAATGATATTCAGACAACGCTGGGAGGACGTTATATCCCTGTTGATGTCTATCCATATACATTCAAAGAGTTTTTGACTGCAAACGATATTTCTATAACTGACAATAAGCTACTATCAACAGAGGGTAAAGCAGATGTATTGCGAAAGTTCAATGACTATTTCTACTTTGGTGGATTTCCTGAAGGAGCAGAACTTTCGGCAAAAAGGGATTATCTGACAAGTGTTTATCAAAAGATCTATCTGGGAGATATCGCCGCCCGCCATGCCATAGAAAATACTTTTGCGTTACGTATTTTGTTTAAGAAACTGGCAGAAAGCATTAAACAACCTATGTCATTTACACGGATAGCGAACATTGTATCATCTACCGGAGCAAAAGTAGGGACACATACTGTTATTAACTATATGGAATATGCAAAAGATGCATGGCTTATCAATCCCATACAAAACATAGTAGGTAAATTGGTCGATAAAGAGACAATTCCAAAGTACTATTACACCGATAATGGTATTCTGAATCTTTTTTTGTTGGATGGAAATACCTCTTTATTGGAGAATATCGTGGCAGTAAATTTGCTTCATAAATATGGACGGAATGATGCCATTTACTTCTATAACAAAGGAATTGAAGTAGATTTTTACATTCCTGATACATATATAGCTATTCAGGTGTGTTACAACCTAGACAATAGTGATGGTACCTTCGACCGGGAAGTTAAAGCATTACTTAAAATTACCGAAGTTTTGGAATGCAGAAAACTGCTGATCATTACACGAGACTCAGAAAGAAAATTGGAGATTAGCGGTAAGCTAATTGAAGTTGTTCCTGTATGGAAATGGCTGCTAGATCTGTAGATAGGCAAAATTAATCCGAATAGTTATTTTATTTCCAAAATGCACTATATATGCTGCATAATAGAAATAAAAGAGATGAGCTTTTTAGAATTCAAGGATAAAATGTTCGGTCTGGAATGTTTAAAATATAGATATATCTAAATAATGAGTGCATTATTTGCAATTAATTCAGATATATCTATATTTGTATAAATTTTATGGGTATGTATAGCGAATTATACGAGAAATCTGGTAGCGATATCATTCGTGATGTGGGTAAAAGGTATTGCGATTACCGAAAACGGATGGGATACACACAGAAAGAGGTAGCCGGGAAATCGGGCATAAGTGTATTTACCATCAGCTCTTTTGAGAACGGTTCATCAACGGGGATTACTTTGTCGTCTTTTATAAAACTTCTTAGGGCAATCGACTCTCTGGATGAAATTGAAAAATTATTGCCGGAATTACCGGAAAGCCCGCGTGCATTGTTCCGGAAGCAAAGTAAAATAAAATAGAGATGGAGACGAATGTATTAAAAGTGAAGCTATGGGGTATGGATGTCGGTTATCTTTCATGGGATAAAAAAGCAAATGTTGCTTTTTTTGAGTATGAATCATCGTTTCTTGAACAAGGGTATGATATTGCTCCTCTTACGATGTCTGTGACCTCACCCCGGAGTCAAAAGCAAATGCCATGGACAGGTAATATAGACAAACTTTATCAGGGGCTTCAGCCAATGATTGCAGATTCGTTACCGGATAAATGGGGTAACTCTCTTTTTAAGGCATGGCTGCGTGACAATAGTATTCCAGCGAAGAAGGTGACTCCGTTGGACCATCTTTCATTTATCGGAAGCAGGGCCATGGGAGCACTTGAGTATGAACCTGCACAGAAATTAGGTGTCGACTCTGCATTTTCGGTTGATATACAGAGACTGTATGAGTTTGCCAGGCAAGTGTTGAATGAAAGAGAATCCACAATCCTGAATAAGGAAAACTCAATCTTATGGCAAGACTTGATAAAAATAAGTTCTTCACCGGGAGGAAAACGTCCGAAAGCAATTGTGGCCCTTAACCCGGATACCGGGGAGGTCGTTTCAGGGCAAGGACTTATTCCGAAGGGTTACGAACACTTTATTCTTAAATACGATGATAATTCCATCTATCCTTTTGCTAAGCTGGAATATGTCTATTACCGGATGGCTTTGGATGCAGGGATATACATGATGCCATCGGAACTTAGAATTTATGGCAATATAACACATTTTCTTACTCGTCGTTTCGACAGGAGTGACAACGAACGGATACATATTCAGACATTAGCAGCCATGTCACCATCCTGCGACAGCTATGAAAACATTTTTGCTGTTATACGTCGGCTCAACCTCCCATATGAGGATAGCAGGCAACAATTCCTAAGAATGGTATTTAATGTACTTGCGCGGAATGTAGACGATCATTCAAAGAATTTTTCTTTTTGCATGACTCCTGATGGAGCATGGAGATTGTCTCCTGCCTACGATTTAACTTATAGCGTTGATCCGGCAGCACCAACGTACTCAAACAGGCATTCGCTAACAGTAAATGGGAAAAATGAAGATATTACCCGCAAGGACCTGGAAGTTGTAGGGCAAAACAACGATATCCACGATTATAAGGCATTGATAGATTCAGTTAATGATGCAGTTAACAAATTTGGAGAGTATGCAAAAGAGCTTGATGTTGATGCGAAATTAATTGAAAGTATTAAAGCAGATTGTGTGCCAGTAGGATTTTAGGAGTGGGGTTTAGCGATGTTTGCAGCTGAAGATTTGGGCACCCACTTAGCGATTGTCGCGTATAAAAAAACAGGTAGTGGCAACTGTAGCTGTTTTGCATAAGCATACACATGGTTGCCACCTCTGTTTTTTAGCGGGTGTGCCCTGCATGAGCAGAGCACACCCTGTCCGAAGCTCATTGAAAAATTCAAAAATACAAATTTAATTTTAAGATAGAGAAGGATA
>Ga0209417_1003933_pt1 | contig 18765 bp, 10 predicted proteins | sample RifGroF2_FD_184002 | JGI IMG/M metagenome (GOLD analysis project Ga0209417, IMG submission 184002) | Groundwater microbial communities from Rifle, Colorado, USA - Groundwater F2 (SPAdes) (version 2) | ecosystem: Environmental > Aquatic > Deep subsurface > Groundwater | place: Rifle, Colorado... | reverse complement strand
TGCACGAATCAAATTACATCCCGATGAAGAAGTCCGGAGTCCGCTGATTGCCCTGCAGTTTTACAAGGGTGATTTGATTCGTGCACAGAACATCTGGCGTCGTTGGATAATTGCGTATAACATGCCCAAGCCGGGAGGCTCGCTTCCTGCCCCGCAGATCGCTGGTACGGCTTTCGCCTATTTTTCGCCTTTGGGGATTAGTAATGCTTTAGCGATAAAGGTTTTCATTGATTATTACGAGGCCAGAAAAATTCCTATAGATGCCTGGTGGACTGATGCTGGCTGGTATGTTTGTAATTTCCCTCAAACTAACAATGGCCCGGAGCAGAAATATGCTACTGGTATGGCCCCCGGCGACCCTTCATGGCCCAATGTCGGCACATGGGATGCAGACCCTTATCGTTTTCCCAAGGGGCTACGCGATGTAAGCGACCATGCACATACAAAAGGTCTAAAGACTATTCTTTGGTTTGAACCCGAGCGTGTTGCGCCCGGTACCTGGCTTGCAAAGGAACATCCAGACTGGCTGCTCACTCCGCCTCCCAATCCGGGAGACCAAATGTATGATGAAAAACATAAATTATTAAATCTGGGTAATCCGGATGCCTTGCGGTGGCTGATCGATTACATTGATGATTCTCTGACCAGAGAAAATATCGATGTTTATCGCGAGGATTTCAATATGGATCCGCTCTATTTTTGGCGTGCTAATGAACCGAACGATCGCCGGGGCATCATTGAAATTAAGTATGTAACGAATCATCTTGCATATTGGGACGAACTGCGTCGCCGTCATCCAGGCTTGATGATTGATAATTGCGCCTCTGGCGGTAAGCGAGTAGATTTAGAATCTATGCGGCGTTCTGTGGTATTCACACGCAGTGATTATGGCGGTAATGATATATCACGTCTAAATGCAAACCAGTGTATTACGTATGGTATTGCTTCCTGGTTGCCATACTTTGGGTGTCTGACGAGTGCCATAGATCAGTATAATTTTTATAGCTATATGGCCCCAAGCGTTGCGTTTGACATTGATCCTCGCCGCGATGATATCGACCTTGACCTCTGGCGTCATTTGATCGAACAGTTCAAACAGGTGTCAAAATACTATTTTGGGGATTATTATCCCCTTACCAGTTATAGTTTGGAGAACGATGTGTGGATGGCATGGCAGTTTGATTGCCCGGGGATTGGTGAAGGGATGGTGCAGGCATTCCGGCGTGAAAACAGTCTTTGCGAAACCACCCGATTTACTTTACGAGGACTTCAGTCAGAAGATATATATACTGTTAGAAATCTGGATGACGTAGAAGTGCGGCATTTATCCGGCCAATCACTAATGGATGAAGGACTGTCTGTGAAAATATCAAAGAAACTAGGTTCGGTAATAATCATTTATAATCGCGAATGCAGGGAATTATAGCGTGGTAAATATCTGGATTCAGAGTTATAATCAGTTTTATGTCTGGAAGTTTTCGTGCCGCAGATTCTACCGGACTATAATATCAGTGATTGGAAAGATGATATGCTTAAAAATAGTTATAAATTGTCCCGAAATTTATTAATATTTTCCCGGAGAATATAATGAAAGTTTCAAAAGTTCTATGTCTTGTTATAGTAATTGCAGGTGTTACTAATGCTCTTGCTACGGGTACAGGCGAAAGTCCATGGGTGGATGTGAAGGTCTTTGGGGCAGTTGGAGATGGAGTTACGGATGATACTAATTCAATACAACAAGCCATCAATTATATTGATGTGGCAAATCATTATGGTAAGAACATTCTTTTTTTTCCTTCTGGTAAATACCTTGTTACAAGTACCTTAGTAATGCCGGCAAATTGCAGGGTGGTTGGTTCAGGTATGTGGGACTCGGTTGATCACCCGCTTGGTGCAATTATTCTCGGCAAACACACAGGAGCGGCAGTTGTCAGTTTAGTGAGTAAAAATTACGGTCAGATTGAGAATCTGATTATAAGGGGCGACAGCACGATAACTCCGAAAACGGGTCTTTTGCTTGGGCGAGGATCATCGGCCTCTGCCGGAAACCATACAATAAAAAATGTAGTGGTTGACGGTTACTATAGTAAAGCGGCAATTTATTCGATTGCTTCAGAAGGAAATACCTTCATGGATATTGCATGCTCACTATCAGGCGGTGGTGCAAAATATGTATTTTATACAAGTCAATCTGATGGGTTAAGTGTTGGAGGTCTCACTGGCTCAAGCAATATAGTGGGAAGAATATATGGCTTCTTCTTCTGGAACCTTGCAAATGTGGCTAATTCTTCTGTAATATTTATGGACGCCGGCCAAGGTACTGCTAACTGGGCTTTTCGAGATGGTTATCTTGCTACAGGGAATGGTTCTTACATTACAATTCCTGTTGGCATAACAGATGGAGGGAATTGCTCTGGTCCCATTATATTTGATAATGTTAATGGAGAACCTTCCGGCGGTACACCTGTCAAAGCATACAATATTTATGGTAGTGGTCAGTCTCTCAACGGCCTGGTAATAACAGGAGGAGTTCTTTCAACAACCGCATCATTTATTAATTGTAATAGTGTGGAATTAAATTCAGCAGAGATTACAGCGGTGAGTCCGTTGAAGCCAAGCACATTCTGGCGTCTCAAAAACAGTAACATTAACCTTGGCGGACAAGACATTACGATAACTTCTGATGCTGTTAATAATATTATAAGATACACTGGTACTCTCACCATTAATGGTGCCGACACCGGCAACTTATTGTTATCTCCCAATAGGGTAGGTATAAGCGGGCGAGAATCAGTCGATAAGTTTTTAATGCTCCAGAAAAGCTGGCTATGCGGCACAAATGCTCCTGTTTCAGGGACTTGGGCCCGTGGCGATATTGTTTGGAATTCAGCACCATCAGCAGATGGAAATATTGGATGGATATGCGTTACAGCGGGAACGCCAGGAACATGGAAGTCTTTTGATTAATCCATATATTTAATTATAGATATTTTTGCATTTGACAAATCGCATGTTTACTCGTATAACAATACTTATTAAGTCTGATGTTGAATATGCTTAATATTTAGCACTACGACAGTTATGAAAAATTGAAATAGTAGTTCCCAAATTCAGCCTCAAAATAATAACGATTTAAAAATTAGGAGCCTATAGTATGAAAAAATGGTATGCATTTCTGAAAGATATGTACTTCAAAAAGAATATACGTGTGGTTTTGATTTTGTTTTTCGTTGTGAATCTGCATATTCAGTTGGCATATTGCGCAGACGCAAGTAAAAAGCTGTTACTTCCAGTCGATGGAGATGAGTGGACGGAAAAGGTAGGTGTAACCGGGTGGAACTGGTCTGCTACCGGTGGGTGGGGTACACAATACGATATTGATACGACTGATAAGAAGGTGGGAAGCGGTTCTTTAAAAATAGGAGGAACAAATCAGATTACAAATGTTCTTTTGTCTTTTGTGGATGGGTACACTGATACATTAGGCAACAAGGATCGTATTACAACCTTGGCAACTAATGACATGGATCTTTGCTTCTGGCTTAAAGTAGAATGGCTGGACACTAATCATCCAGTACAGATGGAAAAGGGTGAATTAACTGTTATAATCGGTGATATCTACGATATTGAGCTTTCCAGCCCTGGTGTGAAGGCCTTATACCATTGGACGGCAGGTGAAAATCTCCCCTGGACACAGGTTAGGATAAGGCTGAAGAATTTCTTGTTCAATCAAATAGTTGGTAACAAACCATATCAATTCGAGAAACTTGGTGCAATTAATTTTGCAGGGCCGGCTTGGACTACCATTCATATCGATGGATTACACTGGGAAGAAAGCGAAGCGAGCCTTCTATCGGTTGACTCCTTGAATAAAAACATCGCTAATGTAGAAGAAGCAAGCCTAATAAAAGTGGCCAACGGGACGATTGGTCTTGTCTTTGACAAACAAAGGGGTTTTGACCTGGTTGGTCTTGCAGATGTCAAGGGTGATGCCAATTTTATCAATGTTTCTAAGGATGATGCGCAGGGCAGTAATCTATGGAAGCTTAGGTTTATTACACCTGCGGGCAGAATGATGTTCTTTGACAATTCTGTGGAGTGTTCCAAATCTTATAACATAATTGAAACGAATGACGGCAAGACCATTAATTTCTACTGGAATGGAATAACCGTTGCCAACGAGGAAAAAGTTGTTGATGTTCATGCCATAGTGACCATGAAAAATACATCTCCGCTTTCCTCATGGAGAATTGCGGTAAATAATCGCAGCCAGAGGTTTGCGGTAGATAGGGTGGACTATCCGATAATAGCCAATATAGGCAAGCCAAAGGATTCCATAGAACAGGAATATCTCGTTTATATGTGCAACAAAATTCCGATGCTTGTGAAAAATCCGCTGCAAGACCAATATATGTCTGAAAGAACAATGCAGTATGATAGTTCCGGCATGCAGGTATCCAGCTACATAGTTGGCAATAGTGGTCTCTATTTGGCCACCCATGACCCCGAAGGTTACATAAAAGAATATAAATATTGCCCGGAGAAAGTTAACGATACGCAGGTATTCAGTTACACGTTTACTCATTTCCCTGTCAAAAACATAGGAGAACCCGGCATGAACTATGTTATGCCCTACGATACAGTAGTTGGCGTTTATCAGGGAGACTGGTACGGGGCAGCCAAAATATACCGTGACTGGGTAGTTAAGGAAGCTGTTTGGTGCAAGAAAGGGCCTCTATACCAGAGAAAGGATGTTCCCCAATGGATGCTCGATACCGATATCTGGACACTGGGATTTGATCCGAATATCGGGAAGTTTAAAGAATTTATGGGTGATTTGTCCATTGCTGGTGAGTTTATTTGGTGGCAGTGGCGTCATAAAGATACACCTGGCTTTGATACGGAATATCCCGATTATTTCCCTCCGGCAGGTTGGTTTGCTATAGGTATTGAACAGTTCCACAAACTCGGTATTCCGGTTATGCCGTACACTAATGGTATATCCTGGTGTAAGGACTATACCAGCCCAAGCTATCTAAAAGAAGATGTTGAAAAGTATGCTATTGAACAGAGGTCAGGCGAGATTTTGACACAGCACGCAAATGGTCGTAATTACGCCATAATGTGTCCAGGGTCAAAATACTGGCAGGATAAGGAAATAAGTATCGTCCAAAAGCTTGTAACAGATTATAATGTCGATGCTATTTATTTTGATCAGGCAGGGTATGGCGGAACAACTTGTTATAGCGATTCTCATGGGCATTCTATCGGCAGTGGTAATTCATATAGCACGGGTTTACGGGAGATGATGGATCGAATACGCCAAGCTGTTAACAGGGATAAACCGCGAATAGCCTTAACTACCGAGGGAAACACTGAAACTGTAATTGGTACATTTGATGGTCTTTTAAATGTGCATTACGGTCCTGTCAATATGATTCCGTTCTTCCAATTTGTCTACCATGATTACCAGATATGTTTTGGACGCTGGGGCGGACTTGATTATGGTATGCATGTTGAGAGACTAGATGAGTTTTCCATATTAGCGGGGCAATGTTTTGTGTGGGGCGATCAGTTGGGATGGGTTTTTCCTGCCTTGGTAACAGGACATCCTAAAGCCGCTGCTTATCTCAGGACATTAGGAGAATCTCGACATGATGCCAAGAAGTTCCTGCTTTACGGCCAGATGCTTACTCCTCCAAAATTGGAAGAGGAACTTGCAGTTGTTACAACTGAATGGTGGTGTACCAGTACAGGAGGTGTTAAGTTTAGCCCTACTATGGTATCTCCTGCCGTTCTTTACTCAGCCTGGGAAGCCCCGGATGGTACTATCGGATTAGTCTTCACTAATGTTTCGGCATCGCCCCAGAGTATTTCCTATTCATTGAACCTAAAGGATTATGGGTTACCAGAAAATGGAGAATACGCTGTAAGTCGCATAGAAATTGATGGTACATTGACTTCGCTGTCGGACTATAAATCTTCAAATATTTCGAGGTCTGAATCACTCGAACCCTATAGCGCGCTTGTCCTGCAAATATCGGGGATTTAAATGTCGAAACTGTAAAAGTAAAAGAGATTAAACTTTATTTATAAATTAAAAGAACTGAATATGAATACTCGAACAATTGGCTCACTACTCACTCTCATCATACTTATCGCGTCATTCGCAATGGCGGATGTTCGCCTGCCCGCCGTCATTTCTGACAACATGGTGCTTCAGTCTGATACGAATGTACCCATCTGGGGCTGGGCAGTTCCGAATGAAACTGTAACGGTAAGTATTGGTAAACAAAAGCAAACGGCAACCGCCAATGCAGACGGCAAATGGATGGTGAAGCTCGGAGCAATTAAATCCTCCAGCACCACGCTTGAAATGACAGTCTCGGGCAAAAATACTATCACAATTAAAAATATCCTTGTCGGCCAAGTCTGGCTTGGCTCGGGCCAGTCCAATATGGAAATGCCTGTGGCCGGCTATGGTTTTGAAAAAACACCCAATCCCATCACATGTGTAATTAACGCTGAACAGGAAATCGCCGGCGCTCAACATCCTCTTATTCGTTTGTTTACTGTCGAAAAGGCCGTATCCGACAAACCGCTTGCCGATTGTAACGGAAGGTGGGTTGAATGTTCGCCCAAAACGATTCCCGGGTTTTCGGCCGTTGCCTATTTCTTCGGTCGTGAACTTCATAAAGAACTTAAGCAGCCGGTCGGCCTGATCAATAGCTCGTGGGGGGGTACAATCGCCGAGACATGGATGTCAGTGGACAGCCTTTGTGCAAATCCTGATTTTGCGCCCATTCTCCAACGACATGAAGAAATATTAAAAAAGTATCCCAACGGTAAGACCGATTATGATAAAGCTTTTGTGCAGTGGCAGAAGGATGCTAATGAAGCCGCAAAAGCAGGCAAGCCCGAACCTGCACAACCAGTCCTGCCGTTCGGCATGCAAAATCCCCAAGGCGCAGCGTTACTGTTTAACGGTATGATGTCGCCTGTGATACCATTTGCCATCAAAGGCGTAATATGGTATCAGGGTGAATCCAATACAACTCGTGCCAAACAATATCAAACGCTTTTTCCAGCTCTTATCACCGACTGGCGAACGGTGTGGCAGCAAGGCGATTTTCCATTTCTATTTGTTCAATTGGCAAGCTTCTATGTTCCACCTACCTGGGGCAGCCCGTTAGTATGGGCAGAATTGCGTGAATCACAGCTCAAGACCCTTAGCGTGCCTAATACTGGTATGGCTGTTACCATCGACATATTCGAAGATGTCAATAATATTCATCCGAAAAACAAACAGGATGTTGGCAAACGCCTGGCTCTTTGCGCCCTTGCAATTACATATGGCCGAGATATTGAACATTCAGGCCCAATTTATAAAAGCATGAAAGTTGAAGGTAATAAGGTATATCTTACTTTTACACACGTTGATGGCGGACTTGTTGCCAAGGGCGGTGAGCTTAAGACTTTTGTCATCGCCGGTGCTGATCAAAAATTTGTTCCGGCTCATGCTGTCATAAGAAATGGAACTGTTATGGTCGAAAGCTCTGACGTAAAGGAGCCGGTTGCAGTACGATATGCCTGGTCGGATGTTACAACAGGATGTAATTTATATAACGTTGCAGGCCTGCCTGCCTCGCCGTTCCGTACCGACGACTGGCCCGGCGTTGCCGACAATAATAAATAAGAGCGAATGAGTTTTGGCACGTCCGTCATGCGGTTGAATAATAGTCGTATGATACATACGACTTGGCATTTAAATGGGATTAACATGTAATAGTTATTGACAAAATCAAACAATATATCTATAATAATTTAAATAAATGCTACTCGTATATACAGCAATAATATGGTTTAATTTTGAGGGCAAAAGTGATACCTGTACCTGAATCGCGTATTGTACAATTTGAGAAACTTGCGTTTGGAATGTTCGTGCATTGGGGACTTTACTCACAGCTTGGCAGAGGCGAATGGATTAAGCGTTTTGAAAATATCCCGATGAGTGATTATGCAAAGCTGAAAGATACATTTACTGCCGATGAATGTGATCCGGCTGCTTGGGTTGGTATAGCCAAAGAAGCGGGGATGAAATATATATGCCTTACGACACGACATCATGAAGGTTTTTCGCTATATGACACAAGGGGTTTGAGTGATTTTGACGCGGTACATAGTCCCGCGCATCGAGATATAGTTGCAGAATTTGTTAAGGCATGTCGATCTGAAGATATTACACCATTCTTTTATCACACTACACTTGATTGGTATAATGAAACTTTTGAAACTGATTTTGACACATATCTTGAGTACTTGAGGCGATCTATTGAAATACTTTGCACTAACTATGGCCATATAGGTGGGTTTTGGTTTGATGGTAATTGGTCCAAACCCAATGCTGATTGGAAAGAAGATCAGTTATATGCAACTATCCGCAAACATCAGCCGGATGCCATAATTGTGAACAATACCGGCCTCTTTGCTCTTGGTAAACAGGGTCATCCGGAAATAGATTCGGTTACATATGAGCAGGGCCGACCGGAACCGCTCAATCGTGAAGGCATGAAAAAATATATTGCTGCCGAAATGTGTCAGACAATGAATCAACACTGGGGGATTGCCACTAATGATCTCCATTATTTGTCACCTAAAGACTGTATTGAAACCTTATGTGCATGTCGCAAGCTTGGTGCTAATTACTTGCTAAATATTGGCCCTACGGCAAGTGGCCGCATACCTGATTACGAAGCATCTGTATTGCGACGAGTTGGCCAATGGGTCAAGATTGGTGATAAAGTGATACGCGAAGGTAAACCATGCAAAATTAAAGCCTATAACTCCGATTTTGCTTTACAAACGGATGATGCAGTCTATCTTTTTATTCACCATCTCACTATTAATGGTTGCGATCATGTTACTGTTACTGGTGATGGTGGGGGAGCGGGGCCGCGTGCTTTCGATGGTATCAATAAGAAGGTTATTTCTGCAAAGTGGCTGGATAACAATGAATCTCTCAGGTTTAGTCAGTCTGCGGACGGTCTTTTCTGCCTAAGTGCAACGGGCTTTCCGTATGGCAGTGATCTTGTAGTACGTATAGCAGAATTGAGATATCGCTGAACCCAAAGGAAGGAGTAGATAGTCAGATACATCTCTTTTTAAGTAATAGACCTTTTGTGTCTATTATCATTAGTGTCAAAGATATATCTTTAAAAGTATACTACTTTTTTACAACGTATAAACTTCATAATCGCATTTTAGTTGAAGATATAGATGGTTTTTAATTGGCCACTTCTACTGTTAGCAGCAGAGGTCTCGGTATTGTAAGTGCTTTAATTCAAAAGACTTAATAATATTCTTGGAAGACGACAATTCTTTTGTGTTTAACAGCTTTTTAAGATTTTTATGAGGATAAGCTTGATATTTTAATGATACACGAGTATAATGGTCATAGTTCTTGTGATTTGAAGTGGAGTGTTTATATAGGAAACTGATGTGGTCAATATCAATGTGACACAAAGAGAATTAGCTAAACGTCTCGGGGTAAGCTATGTTACGGTTAACCGAGCTTTGGGTAAGTATGAAAACGTTAGACCTGAAATGCGTCGGAAGATACTGAAAGAAGCGCAGAAACTGGGTTATCGTAAAAATGCTTTGGCACGTGGTCTTAAATTGCAGCGTACTTTTTCGATAGGGCTTGTTGCCTCAAATAATCCACACAGTTTCTGGGCTGAACTCTTTCAGTCGATGGAACAGTATGCTCGAAATTTAGGATATCATATTATAATCTGCCACCGCGATGCAGAATCTTTAAATTCATTTGAGGAGATTGAGTTTTTGCTTAGTCTTCAGGTTGAAGGAATAGTTTATGCATCATTGCCTTCAGATAATGTTTTGACGAAATTGGAAACCGTCGTAAAATCTGGAAATCCAGTATTATTGCTGGACCAATATAAGTCTGGAACCTCATGCAGTTATCTTGGAACCAACAGCAAGGAAGGTGTATATAAGGCATGTGAGTACCTGATTAGCATGGGCCACTCGCGCATTGCGTTTGTGTCAGGGCAGCGACTATTCTATACCAGTCAAATGCGTTTAGCTGGCTATCATGAAGCCTTACAAGCAGCAGGAATCAAAAGTGCAGAGGAAATAATAATTGAAGCAGGGTGGTTGCGGGAAGATGGTGAAGCAGCTGCCGAAAAGATCTTGAGTTTTAAGAATATCCCAACGGCAATTGTGGCAGTCAATGACCCTGTTGCGTTCGGTTTATTCATAAAACTTAAACAACATGGAATACGGATACCAGAAGATATATCATTAATTGGATATAGCGGAGATAAGGCTGGTGAATTATTATCTGTACCTATGACAACAGTTGCGCAGCCAGCTACAAAACTTGGGTGTCGTGCCATGGAAATTCTTATCGCTAAAATTGAAAATAGTGATACCACTCCAGTATTTGAAGAACTGGGCGATGAACTTATCATACGAGCCTCTTGTTGCCCTCCCTCACATCAATAAGTTCAATTTGAACAATGATTTGTTTAAAATTAGCACTTTTGTTTTATGGTATCCCAAATTCCCGACTGGAATTAAACATGCAGCCTTCACAGAAATGGGGCAAAGCCAAAATAGGGCTGTGATTTTCAAGTTATGAAAGCAGTTGGTATCGATATATCAACGAATTACAGGATATTACTATGACATCAAAAAGAAAAGTTAAGATATCGAAAGCAATCTATAAGGACTCACGGGCGACTATTGACGAACGAGTGCTGGATTTACTTGGCAGAATGACGCTTACAGAAAAGGTTCAGCAGATGACTATGTCTAATGCCGCTATGAGTTTTATGAGAAACGGGAAATTCTCATCTGAACTTGCCAGGAAGATTTTTAATGGGGTCAGTATCGGGGCATTAGAGTATCCCAAGATCAAGCCCAGCGACAGTGCTGAACTAATTAATGCTATTCAGATGTATTTGAAAAGTAACACTCGCCTTGGAATTCCGGTCTTGGTTATTTCTGAATGTCTTCATGGATTTATGGCGATGGACGCAACAGTTTTTCCGCAGGCAATCGGGTTGGGAAGCACTTGGAATACAGAGTTACTATATAAAATTGCATCGGTCATTGCCAAAGAAGCTCGATCGGTTGGTGTTGCACAAGCTTTGTCTCCGGGCCTTGATCTGGCAAAGGACCCACGATGGGGACGTGTGGAAGAAGCCTATGGTGAGGATACATACCTTGTGAGCCAAATGGGGATTGCCTATATCAAAGGAATGCAGGGCAGTAAATTGAAAGTTGATCGAGAACATCTGATAGCTACGGCAAAAGCCTTTGTACACGGCAGTCCTGAAGGTGGGCTTAACTTGTCTCCAGCGGCTATTGGTCCTCGTGAATTAAGAGAAGTATACTTTCCACCGTTCAAGGCGGCGGTTGAAGCTGGCGTTCTTTCAGTTATGCCATCTTATAATGAGATTGACGGTATTCCGTGTTCATCTTCAAAAATTTTGTTAAGGGAAATTTTGAGAAAAGAGTGGGGCTTTCAGGGATATACATTTTCCGATTATGGGGCAATACCAATGCTGCGGCATGTTCACAGAACCGCTTCAAGTCTGACAGGCTCGGTTAAACTGGCAGTCGAGGCGGGAATGGACATGGATACACCATGTTGGTGGGGTTATGGGAAGAAACTTCCCAAGTTGGTCGAATCCGGTCAAATATCTATTGAGTTAATCAATCAGGCTGTTTCAAGAATATTACGTGTAAAATTTCTGGCAGGATTGTTTGAAAATCCTTTTGCTGAACCGAAACGAGCGGTCGAAATTATCAATCATCCCAAACATCGAAAATTAGCTCATAAGGCGGCTCAAGAATCTATCATTCTGCTGAAAAATACAAATAATTTATTACCACTGGACAAAGGAATTAAATCCATTGCAGTGATTGGGCCAAATGCCGATATTGCGCAATTAGGAAATTACTGCATAAACAAACCTCAAGTTGTAACACCACTTCAAGGTATCCGCAATGCCGTCTCGCGTAATACCCATGTGTCATTTGCAAAAGGGTGTGGAATTTATGAACTGTCGAAAGATGCCTTTGGCGAGGCTGTGGAAACAGCCCTAAAATCCGAAGTAGCAGTATTGGTTGTTGGCGGGGCGAGCATGACTGCACGTGGATTGGGCTGGGGGACAAAATATGATGTGGGCCCCACAACATGTGGAGAAGGATTAGATCAGGCCGAACTGAATCTTCTTGGCGTTCAACAGGAGTTGGTAGAAGCCGTCGCGGCGACAGGAACGCCAACGATTGTGGTTCTTGTCAATGGAAGACCTGATAGTATTACATGGATCTCCGAGCATGTGCCTGCCATCCTTGAAGCGTGGTATCCCGGAGAGGAAGGAGGGAATGCCTTGGCTGACATTCTTTTCGGAAAAGTTAATCCATCTGGTAAGCTTCCGGTTTCTATCCCGCGATCTGTTGGACAGCTCCCCATTTTTTACAATCGTAAACCTTCTGCACGTGGACACTACCATGCCCCCGGCTCCCCGGGCAAACCGGGACACGATTATGTTTTCATGCCAACTTCACCCCTCTATGAATTCGGACATGGGCTAAGTTACACAACGTTTAAATACTCAAACCTTCGTGTAACTCCTAAAAAAATTGGCATAGATGAAAACGTCAAAGTCAGTGTAACCGTCCGCATCCGCAACACAGGAAAACGCCAGGGAAAGGAAGTCGTTCAGCTATACATTAATGATTTAGTAAGTTCTGTCACGACACCGGTAAAGGTGCTGCGTGGATTTAAAAAAATCAGTTTGAAACCAGGCCAGAGTAAAACGGTAAATTTTATTCTGGACAATGGAGCCATTTCACTGCTGAACCACCGGATGGAACGTATTGTTGAGCCGGGAAAATTCAAGGTTATGGTCGATGAATTGGCAGAAGTATTTGAAATCTGTGCACTGTAGCAAAAACGGATATTGCTTGTTTTAACATCTTAATTTAAAAGAGGTTATGGTTTTAAACAATATGTTTGACTATTGTTGATATACGAGTATACTATAAGGTGTCAAATAGACATCGAACTATATCTGATTTAAAGGTTGTTAAAATAATCACAATGTTGTGAAATCGAATGTAAAACTCAAGAAACATAGAATTTAACGGAGGCATTTAATCATGAGCATTGAAAGAAACAAGACAAAAAAAATGATAATGGCCGCAATCGCCTGCATAGTTCTTATAGTAAGCATTATGCTTATAGCCAGTATGAGAACAAGAGACGGTATGGCCAACTCAGACAAAAAAACAACTTTGATTTGTAAAAATACTAATTGTAAAGCAGTTTATGAAGTAAGCACGACACAATTGGATGATCTTCTGGCGGCCAATAACCCTGATGGAGGTTTGGTAATGAATCCAGATATGAAATCCATGACGGTTAAATGTAAAAAATGCGGCGAAAAGAGCGCTCAAATAGGTATGAAATGCAAAAAGTGCGGGCGTTTATTTGTCCTGAATTATGACGCAACCAATGACTATCCCGACAGGTGTCCTAGCTGCGGATATAGTAAGTTGGAGGAGCGTCGAAACGGAACTACACATTAATCTTCATTCATAAGCCTTTGGCACTGGTCGTTCAGTTAATAAGGAAAGGACTATGTTATGAAGACCGCTCCCCACTGTGCTCTCTTATTGTTCTGTCTCGTTTTCATCCAGACCAACTTTTTTGGCGCACACCTCGCCATCGCACAAAGCGATGTTCCCGGTTCATTTGTTTACGGCGGGCAATCATCCATGGTGCTTCTGCCATTGTGGACGAAAGTCGAAAAGTCGTACCTGTCGCAGACGGGCAGGCAGGTTACGGAGACAACGTGGCGCGAACCGGCTGGCGGACTCGTTGCCGTCTGGTACGTCGAACACTTCGCGGATTCCTCTGTTATCGAATACCGTTGGGTATTCGAGACTGCTTTGCTGGTAAAACCATGATTGAAGAAGTGAATGTTCTTTACGAGACGGTATAGTTAATTTTGCATTATTTCGTCCATATTGCTCTAAAAAATATGAGTATAGACAAATGTCATTTTAAAGCGAGTACTGAAAGGGATTCTACTAATGAATAAGAACACATACATTCGTTCGACTATAAAAGAAATAACGCTGGGTAATGTTAATATGGAAATGAGGATTTGCCGTAAAACAGGCCGGATTTTAAAACTCATACATCTCAGAAAATCTTTCGACTGGAATACGCATCTTGGAAATCTTGAAATCTATGATGGTCTTGCGGACAAACATTTTACTGGGAGTGAAAGCCCGGCCAAGACAACATTTAAGATTATAAAACGGGGTGTCCCTTCTGTTACGATTAGGCGTCGTTTTCATGGTGCGTCGTTTTGGGTTAATGAAACATTTCAGGCGGAAAAAGAATGTATCCATTGGGATGTGGAACTTCTTTTGGATGACGACAAACAGGAAAGAAACATTGAAATACGGCAACTTGTTCCTTATCCAACAGCACCTTGGGGATGGAAAGCGTGGTCTGCGAATTTCAACTATCCGACGAATGTTCACAATGTTGCGGGGACTCACCTTGAGTACGGCGATATTTGTTTTGGCACTGTAATACCGGCCATTACATTATATCATCCAGGTAATGATGTTGGGCTTGCGATTGCAAAGCCGTTCGGGCAGCTTAATCCGCGACTGCGTTTTTATTTTACCGACTACACCAGCGAAGGTATTTATGTTGAAAATGATCTACTCGGACTGCGGCACGGAAAACCTATAAAATCCACCGTCATGCTCCGTTTTCATGAAGGGTGTTTTCGACCGACATTGGCATGGCTCTTAAAAAGATACCCTGAGTATTTCTTACCGGGCAATCCAGATGTCAGCGAGTTCGAAGGAAGTAGCATGTTCGGTCCCCCTCACGTTAGTAAGGGGGATGCCGACAAAATGGCAAAAGTTGGCATAAAATGGTATGAGATACATCATAGCATGCCTTATTACGGTCAGTACTGTCCTGATGAAAAAGAATGGTTTGATGGATCAGATCCTACTAAGATGGATTATGGCAAACCAATTACCAGGAAAATAATTAATAATTGTGGAAAAACACTGGCTAAACATGGCATTGCGACCCTGCTTTATTTACAGGTAACAGGTGACGCTTATCTTCCCCGATGGCCCAAGAAATGGAAATCATCACTGGCGCGTAATATGAACGGCAATCTTTTTCCAGTCGTTACTGCGATGGTCAACTCGGATCCTTTATTGCCGTTCGGTAAAGAAATGCAGCGTCAGATTAAAGGTGTCCTTGAACGATATCCTGACATCACAGGCATCTTTTTAGATCAGGCGTGTTATAATGTTACCGACTGTGCTCACGATGACGGTATAACCATGTACAAAAACAAGCCTGCCTATCGTCTGCGATACAATTTCGACAGGCACTTGCCGGAACTCGTTGAAGAGTTGCACAAACGCAGAAAAATTATTTATGCAAATGGTACGTATGATATTGAATTAGGCAAGGGATTTGACGGAAATATGGCGGAAAGCACTTCACGGAGTGCCGATACCATGAAATATATGCACATTGCCAAACCACTTCTTTTCTTTGGATACAGTAAAGACGAAGATGATACCGAGTATATGCTGCAAAAATGTTTGTTGGCAGGATCTTCCTGGTCCTACTGGGTAAAAACCAAGGAAGGCTGGTTCGTCAAAAAGGATGCCACAACTCAACAGAGAAAAGTGTACGATCGTTATCTGCCGCTTTGCAGGAAACTTCTTGGAAGAAGAATACTTCTTGAAGCGAATCCATTAAAATTTCTTAGTGGTTCTAACTTCCTTGGCCCTGATGAAGCCAGAGAAATTACCATGGGAGAGGGTGAAAGCACTGCGATAACAGGCGAAATATTCATTGGTAAAACCGGCGATATACTCATATCTCTTGTCACACGCAGAAAGAAATGTCTTGATGACTCCAAATTTACAAAAAACTTACGCATTGTTGTTAGAACAAAGCTTGCGAAAACAGTTTGCCGTGCATACGTCCTGGGTGTTGATTATACAGGGACTAAGCCTGTCAAAATGAGATGCCTGAATAAAAATATAGTGCTTACACTTCCAGTGCATGGAGCAGCGAGCCTCGTAGTGCTCGAAACGAAGAAAAAAAGATAGCAACTGACGATGATAGAAAGGTTTGTTGGATTGACAGCGTGCCTTTTGTCAAAACACGAAATCATCAATGTTGTGTATGTAAACTATTTATCACATGGTTGTGCTGTGGCAAAGGCAGAATTTGGAAAATAGAATATGATGAGTAATCGTTATAGAATTGAAAATCAAGATAAGACTATTCTTCAGAGACTTGCGTCTGAAATTGCAGAATATGTGGTTATGCCGCAAAATGATGAAAGAAAACTGCTATGGGCTAAGCTCAATCAACTTGAATCAAGTAGGCCTATGGTTTTTATAAATGAAATTCCCTGGCATGAGATGAATATAAATGATGAGCTTACCTTGTGTACAAAGGGGTGTTGGGCTCAGGAACTGGAAGCAGAATTGCGCCGAACAATCTACCAATGGAAGCATATGCAGGTAGATATGGTTGTTAGTAATTACATTGAATGCCCAATTGAAATACACAATACTGGATTGGGCATAGAGGAAGAATGTGACATATCTAAAACCGATTTACAAAACGACGTTGTATCTCGGCATTTCCATCGGCAGATATGTGAACCAGATGATATTGAAAAAATCAAAATGCCAGTGGTTACTATTGATTATGTGGCAACGGAAACAAAATATAATGAATTGTTGAGAGTATTTGGTTCCATTCTGCCGGTAAAAAAAGCAGGTATCAGACATCTGTGGTTTACACCTTGGGATAATTTGATTCGCTGGTGGGGTGTGCAGGAAGCTATGATGGATATGATTGAGAGACCGGAAATGGTACATGCTGCCGTTGAGCGTTTTGTAGAGGCTCACATTTCCATGTTGGATCAGTTTGAAAAACTCAATTTATTAAGCGAGAACAACCTAAATATACGTATTGGCAGTGGTGGATATGGCTATACGAATCAACTTCCTGGAAGCGATTTCGACCCCTGTCATGTCAGACCAATAAATATGTGGGGGTGCTCAAATGCACAAATCTTTTCCAATATTTCACCTGAGATGCATTGGGAATTTGCGATTAAGCATGATATGAAATGGCTGGCAAAATGGGGGCAGACATATTACGGTTGTTGTGAGCCATTGGATATAAAGATAGATTTAATGAAGCGGATACCCAATCTGCGAAAGATATCAATGAGCCCGTGGATAAATGTCGAAAGAGCTTCAAATTTACTCTCGAATAAATATGTTTTCTCATATAAACCAAATCCTGCTATTTTTGCACAGGGTAGTTGGGATCCGCAGAATGTGCGATACGAGATAAAAAGTTTTTTGGCTAAGACCAGAGACTGCCAAGTTGAAATAATCATGAAGGATATATCTACAGTACAACATCAGCCTCGACGTTTATGGGACTGGGCTGAAATCGTAATGCAGGAAATAAATAATTTGTAAAAGGAAAACAGTTCGAAATGAAAAAAAGTCATAAAATAAGTGCGTTGTGGTTCCGATATACTATTCAACCATTTATTTTTAAGTTCATGGTGATGACCAGCTCACCAGATGCTTACAAATCTCATATATGTTTGTAGAACATTTAAAATTTTACATTTTGGTTACAAATAAATAATTGGAATAAAATTATCATGAAACCGGTTAGTAGAGATTAGGTCAGGCAGCATGGAATTATTTTGGGCCGATTCAGTAATTGATTATTTAAAACAATTTTGCAACATATTTTTATTAGAAGAACTATAGTGTCTTATAAAGTTATTCTTTAAAGGAAAATAACAATGAAAACAGTAAGAATTTTTGGCGCATATGATCTCCGAATTATGGATGTTCCGATGCCTAATCTGCAACCTCAAGAGGCGCTTTGTAGGGTAGTTCGGGCCGGTATTTGTGGAACGGATCACGCCATTTACACAGGAGAATTTTCATTTGTCAAAAATGGTATGATAAAATTTCCAATGACGCCGGGGCATGAGTGGTCTGGAGTTGTAGAAAAAGTTGGGGCACAAGTTACAAGGTTTCGCATGGGTGACAGAGTTGTCGGCGATACTGCGGTGTCATGTGGAAAATGCCAGGAATGTCTCATTGGTCAATATCTACACTGCAAGAGTTTACGGTGTGTGGGTACGATAAATACATGGGATGGTGCCTATGCTGAATACATTATTATGCCGGAACGACATCTGTTCCATCTTCCTGATAATGTTAGTTTTGATAATGGTGCGATGGTTGAGCCAGCAGCAACTGCCTTATACTCGGTAGTTCTGGGTGAAGTCAAAATCGGCGATGCAGTACTGGTTTTGGGTTCCGGGCCTATTGGTATAATTGCGGCGAAACTGGCAAAGTTGTGCGGTGCTTCAAAGGTTGGTATTGCAGCTCGAAAAGACTCCAAACTTCAAAAGGCTCTTGATTTGGGGGTTGATGTTGCTATCAACACCACCAATATCTCTCTTGCTGACGGTGTAAGGCAGTCTTTTGGCGAATGGGGTGTGGATAAAATTATTGAGGCATCGGGTTCTACGGAACTCTTTAAGGAGTCGCTTAATCTTATTAACCCCGGCGGTGTAATTTCGGTCGTGGCGTTTTATGAGAAGATGGTTGACAATTTTG
>Ga0209417_1003931_pt1 | contig 18781 bp, 16 predicted proteins | sample RifGroF2_FD_184002 | JGI IMG/M metagenome (GOLD analysis project Ga0209417, IMG submission 184002) | Groundwater microbial communities from Rifle, Colorado, USA - Groundwater F2 (SPAdes) (version 2) | ecosystem: Environmental > Aquatic > Deep subsurface > Groundwater | place: Rifle, Colorado... | reverse complement strand
GATGATGCAATTCCACAGGTTGTCAGTTATCTTCCAGTTACTTCTAATATTGCTGTATCAACAAAATTGACTGTAAGTTTTGATCGTCCGGTAGTTCTTGGTACCTCTGGTGCTGGATATGTAGCTTTGTATAAATCTGCTGCTGGCGGTGATGCTGTTCAGTTATGGCGTGTTGCTGATAATGGTACAACTGCTGCTTTCACTATTTCAGGTAGTACTGCAACTGTTAATATAAGCACTCTTGAAGCAAATACAAGGTACTATGTAGAAGTGTCTGCCGGATCGTTTGCATCTGCAGCCGATAATACTAAAGAACAAGTGGCTATTTCAAGATCTGTTTGGACTTTCAGTACTGAAGTAAATGCTGCACCTGTTGTAACTACTTACTCACCTGCCAATACTGTTCCGATGGCTGAAGATGTTCCATTGAATTCAGCTTTGGTTCTTACTTTTGATCAGGATGTTGTAGCTGGTACTGGTAATATTCAATTACACCGCAAACAAACATTTGGTGGACCAATTATTACCAATTTTGATGTTGCTGATGCAACAAAAGTAACTTTCAATGGTAATACATTGACAATTGCCGGTGATGTTCTTAACCTTCAGAATTTCAGCGAATACTATGTAATTATTCCTGGAACTGCTGTTAAGAATACTTCTTTAACTCCTGATTATTATGCAGGTATTACTGTTCCATTGGCATATCAGTTTAAAACATTCAATGATGTTACTGGTCCAACTGCAGTTGTAGCTCCAAAAGGTAACAGCGGATTATTCCCTGCAGATGTTAAGTTAACTATGACATTCAATGAAGCTGTAGTGGCTGGTGCTGGTAAAGTAACCCTTTACAATGCTGCTGATGATGCTGTTGTTGAAGAGTATACTTTTGCTCCTGCAATGTTAACCGGTAAAGTTTTAACTATAGTTCCAACAGTTGAACTTTTGCAACAAACTACGTACTATGTACAAGTGGACGCAGGCTTAGTTAAAGATGTTTGGACTAACAGCTATTTAGGAATTGCTGATAAAACTACATGGGCATTTACAACTGGTGACTTCACTGGTCCAACTGTAGTGGTAACTCCTCCTGTATCTCCTGTTGCTACTGTATTCACTGTGGGCTTAAAATTCAATGAAGTCGTTACTGGTGTTTTAGGTGGTGTAACTGTAACTGGTGGTACTTTAACTGATGTTGAAGGTACAACCGATACTTATACTTTAACTATTTCTGCTCTTCAGCAAACAGAAGTCACAATTGTATTAACAGATGCTATTAAAGACATATCTCCAAATACCAATAAATTTGCTGGTCTGACTTTGACTTATACAACTGGTGATTTCACAGCTCCTGAATTGGTAACCTGGACTCCATTTGATGAGACAACTACAGATAATCATCCTACATTTAAGATGACATTCAGCGAAGACGTAGTTCTTGGCGATGGTGCATTAAAAGTGTACAAGGTGAATACTGTTACTCCAGTATTAACTATTCCTCTTACTGCTGCTATGATCAACGGTAAAGATGTTACTGTAACTTATGCTGCTACTCAATCAGGTCTTGATAAAGATGCAAGATACTATGTATTGGTTGATGGCACTGCACTAAAAGATAAAGCTGGTAATGCATTTATTGGTGTGAGTGATGTTGCTGCCTGGACTTTCAAAACTGGTCCTGATTTTGCAACTGTTATTCGTGATCCAAAAGATGGTTCTCTCGAGTTTAAGGTTTATCCAAACCCATTTGTTGATTATGTGAACGTTGCTAACGTTTCTGAACTTTCTAAAATCGTTGTTACAAACATCGCTGGACAGATGGTTAAAGAAATTGTTAACCCAACCGAACGTATTCAATTAAACGAACTACGCAGTGGTATTTACTTTATGTCTCTGTATAATTCAGACGATGTAATTGTTAAAACTGCTAAGATTGTTAAAAGGTAATACCGAATTGATTGATTAAAAAGGGGAAGCTTGCGGGCTTCCCTTTTTTATTTTATATCAGTTTGTTTTTAGTTTTAGAAGGTTTTTTTGTCGTTATGGAGCTACTATTAAGTCATCGATCTGTTAGAAAATATCTTGCAAAAGATATTGATGGTGATGTTTTGAATGAAATTCTGGAATGTGGAATCAGAGCTTCGAATACTGGCAATATGCAATTATACAGCATCATTGTTACCCGCGATTCGAATAAGAAAGAATTGCTTGCTCCATTTCACTTTAATCAACCCATGGTTAAGAATGCCCCTTTAATTCTAACTATTTGTTTTGACATTAACCGGTTTTCAAAATGGTGTTTTCTAAATAATACCAAAACTGATTTTTCTAACTTACTATGGCTTTTAACCGGCGCTGTAGATGCTTCTATTCTTTCTCAGAATATTTGTGTTGCTGCTGAGAATAAAAAGCTAGGCATTTGTTATCTGGGGACTGTCCTTTATAATGCCCCTGAGATTAGTGAAATTTTAAATCTGCCTTCCGGAGTTATTCCAATTACTTCCATAACTATGGGTTATCCTGATCAGGTTCCTGACAAAACTGATCGATTACCTCTTAATTCTGTTATCCATTTCGAGGAATATGATGATTATTCTGATGATCGCATTTATACTGCTTATTCAGAAAAGGAGAATTTAGAATCATCAAAGCAGTTTATTCAGGAGAATAGCAAGGAAAATCTTGCTCAGGTATATGCTGAAGTACGGTATAAAAGCGCCGATAATCAATTTTTTTCAGGGAAGCTCTTAAAGATGCTTGTCGATCAGGGATTTGCTTTCGAATAGGGTTGTGTTGGTTTGGCTTTGCAAGTTTTAGATTCTGTCCAATCGTTTAATTAGTTTCAGATAATAATACTTGAGTGGATTGGTGTATTTCAATTGTTTCCACGGACGGCTACTGTGGGGTTTGTGCAATACACCCGCAGAAATCAGTAGATAATTATTCAACCCTAACGAATTTGATTTTCTTGAAATAGAAACATCATACCAATGTTTGTCAGACGACAGTTCTGTAAAGTCGTATTGATTTAAAAGTGTTGGAGTAAGTAATGTGCAGCAAAAACTCAGACTGTGTTTCGTTTTAATAATTTTCTCCTTGGTTTTTCTAAAGTTCAGGTAAGGAAAGTTGATTTTACCATCGATGTCCTTTGTAATAGCAGCAACCATCCCACATTGCATGCGCTTTTTAGATTGCTGAACTAATTCAGTTAATGTGTTAGATTTTACTTCCACATCCGATTCAACAATAATTAAGGGTAATCCAAGCGAAATAGCCTTTTTTTGGGCCAATTGAAGCACCAATCGATAGTTTGGTGATGGTGTACTGGTTATGTCGGATAAATTAACTAATTCAAATTGATACGCTTTACTCATTGATTTGAGTTCTGCAGTAGTTTCTTCGCTACTAAAATCGTTGTAAACGCAATAATGAAAGTTCCCATCTGATTTCAGTATGGAATGTATGGTCTCAGTTGTTGTTTTCAACGAGTCTTTAACCGGAGTTATAACTATTGCTTCGTACATGCAGGGTTTTAATTTTATTTTACTTTTTTCCTTCGTTTAATCATCGAAATTCAGGTCAAAACTTTCTCCGAGTTTTTTAAGATCGGCAACAACCTGTTCGTGCAAAGGTATTCCATTTTTGAGACGTTCAACTGTCAATTCACGTTCCGGATCGCCAGGTATTAGCACTCGCTTCTGACCGATTGAAGGTTCTGCATTTCTGAAGGTGTGAATCCAGTTGTCCATATTTTCTTTAAACTCGGTTGCCGGACGAAAAGCATCGATACGTATAGCTCCTAGAAAATGCCCAATTCCATTCCCAACCTGATTGGAAGGTGGTTCAAGAAAACTTACGAACGGAGGAACCCATGGGCCATAATTTGCTCCGGAAAGAACGGCTGAAAATATATCTACCATTGCACCAAGGCAATAACCTTTATGTCCACCATGTTCACGGTCTCCTCCCAATGGGAGCATTGATCCGCCTTTTTTAAGTGAATAGGCATCTGTTGTAGGATTCCCTTCCTTATCCTGAGTCCAACCTAAGGGAGCGTCTTTTCCTTCTCGTTGCAAAACTTCCAGTTTGCCGTTTGCTACGGTGGTTGTGGCCATGTCAATCACAAATGGAGGTTGATGCAAAGCCGGAAATGCTACGGCAATTGGATTTGTTCCCAAAAACCGGCTTTTTGAGAATGTTGGAGCAACCAGAGGGCTGGCATTAGTCATTGAAATGCCTATCATATCATGTTCAAGGGCCATCATGGCATGGTACCCGGCAATTCCGTAGTGATTCGAGTCTTGTACGGCGACCCATCCAGTTCCTGCTACTCTGGCTTTTTCAATGGCAATTCGCATTGCATGAGGTGCAGTAACTAGGCCTAATCCTTTATCTCCATCCAGAACTGCTGTACTGGGCGTTTCGTGGATGATACTCATTTTTGGAGTAGCGTTCAGTCTTTTAAGTTCCCATAGACGAACATATCCACTAAGGCGGGCAACACCATGAGAATCGACGCCGCGCAAATCTGCCTGATTCAGGCAGTCGGCGGCAATATGGGCTTGTTCTTCAGGACAACCCATACGAATAAAGATTTGAGCGGTAAATTTTTTTAAATATTCCGAGCTGTAATTGGTCATTTGGAATTATTGTTTTCTGAAAATATCTCTGGCTGAACCCTGACTGGTAGGCATGATAAGTAAATCATCGATATTTACATGTGGTGGCCGGGTTACGATAAATAAGATGGTGTCAGCAATATCTTTAGCTGAAAGTGGCTGAAAACCCGTATAAACCTGATCTGCTTTTTGTTGATCACCACGGAAACGTACAAGTGAAAATTCAGTTTCAACGGCACCTGGTGAAAGAGTGGTAACTTTAATTCCATATGGAAGTAATTCTATTCTCATGGCTTTTGAAATTGCTGATACAGCGTGTTTGGTTCCACAGTACACTGAACCATTGGGATAGGATTCTCTTCCGGCAACAGATGAAATATTAATGATATGGCCACTATTTCGTTCGATCATCCATGAAGTGATGATTTTGGAGGTATATAACAATCCTTTCACATTAGTATCAATCATATTTTCCCAATCATCTACATCGGCAGAGTTAATTGGAGCTAAACCTGCAGCTAAACCTGCATTGTTGACTAATAAATCTATCGCTTTCCATTTATCCGGAAGACTGTTTAAAGCATTTTCTGTATCTGTTTTGACCCTGATGTCAAAATTCAGCGTGATGATTTTACTGTCAGAAGACGATAATAGTTTGTTCTCAAGCGCATCAAGTCTCTCTTTTCTTCTACCTGTAAGGATTAAATCGTAATTGTTTTGGGCAAGTAAAAGGGCAGTTTCATAGCCGATACCTGCTGTGGCACCGGTGATTAGAGCTATTTTATGGTTCATTTGATTTCCTGGTATAAATGGAGTTTAAAATTAAAAAAACTACAAAACTTATGGAATAACAAACTACTTAATTATTTTTGTTTCTGCATATAAAGCTAAAATACACATCATGATCGAACAGAATAACGAAATTCAGGAATTTACAATAGATCAACTGCCAGAGGAACAGGATATTCAGGATATTGTGTATAACTTGATGGCCGACCCTAATCTGGCTGCAATTAATTATTTCAATGATTTTTCAGATGGATCATTGGATCTTTCTGCTATCTCAAACGATGAAAATGAAGAAACAGGTATATTTAGTTCGGAAAGTGGCCAGATGATGGCTATCTCAACTCATGCTCTTCATCATCACCTTGAATTTGATCCACAGCAGGCAACCGAAATTCTTGTTTCGCGTGCTGTACGGAAAATGCTGTGTTTTGGAGCTGTTCCTGAGGCGATTAGTTCGTTTTTGTATCACATTAATGTTGCTGATCCGAATGGACAGTTTATTGCGGCAGGGGCAAAAAAAGGACTGGAAAATACCTGCAAAAAATTTAACATCAAGCTTACTGACCGAAAAATCAGATTTGATTATTTTTCAGCCCATGGACCTGTATACCCTACGATTATTATTAGTATAATGGCCTCTGTGCCTGACAAGGATAAGCTGGTAACACATATTTTTAAGAAAAAAGGGAATAATATCTTTATGATTGGGGATTCTTACGACGATATCAACTCTTCTGAATACCTGGAATTCTATCATGAAATATCTGAATCTTCTCTTCCGGTCTTCGATATTAATATTGAAGTAAAATTACAATCGGTAATGAAAAGTTTGATTCAGTCGGGATTATTGAGTTCAGCTAATCCGGTAAGTAAAGGCGGTTTGTTTTTTACTCTTTTACGTGCAGGATTGCCCTCCGGATTTGGATTTGATATTACTACAGATGCCGAAATCAGAAAAGATGCTTTCTTGTTTGGCGAAGCAATGGGGCGTATTGTCGTTGGCGTTGATCCCCAAAATGTTGATGAATTTGTGGACCTGATGAGTAGTTTAAAAGTTCCGTTTTTTGCCCTCGGACATGTTACTAAAGGTGAAATTCGGATTGATGATGAATCTTTTGGATTTATTGATAAAATGACCACTTCAAACTAAGTTCGGAGTGACTAAAGTTGCTTATTGTGACTGAACACTGCGACTGAACACTGAGACTTAACACTGAACACTCCTTTAACATGCAGGTTACCCCATACAAAAATTCGGAGCAGCAGAAAAAACAACAGGTGGAGCAAATGTTCGACAATATTGCTCCCAGGTACGACTTTTTAAACCATTTCCTTTCACTGGGAATTGATAAGCTTTGGAGAAAAAAGGCGATACGGATACTTTCCGGATATAAAACGGATTATATACTTGATGTAGCTACCGGTACTGGTGATTTTGCTGTTGCAGCCGCGAAACTAAAGCCTCGAAAAATCATTGGATTTGATCTCTCAGAACAAATGCTTTCTGTTGGGCGGGACAAAGTGATTCGATTAGGCTTGAATGATTTAATCGAATTCAGAAAAGGTGATTCGGAGGATATGCCATTTGTCGATGGTCAGTTTGATGCCATCACGGTTGCATTTGGTGTTCGGAATTTCGAAAATCTGGAGAATGGTCTGAAAGAGTTTTTCAGAGTTCTGAAAAGTAATGGGGTTGCCATTATCCTGGAGTTTTCGAAACCGCGGTATTTCCCGATGAAGCAATTCTATTTGTTCTATTTTTTTAAAATATTACCTTTCATCGGCCGGTTAGTTTCAAAAGATAGTTCCGCCTATTCCTATTTACCTGCATCTGTTATGGCTTTTCCCGATGACCAGAAATTTATTTCGGTACTTCAAAATGTCGGATTTTCGAATTGCCGTCAGATAAGGTTAACATTTGGCATTGCCACTATCTACATCGCTCAAAAATAGATTCATCATACAATAATTTAGTACTTTTGTGGTTTCTTACAGTAGTTGATAACTGTTTTATCGTGAAGAGATTTTTTTATATTCTGATATTTCTATTCGTCGGTTTTTCCTCAGTTGCCCAAAGGCTGTTGTTGAAGAATATGACTACTTTCGATGATAAGCGTATTCATTTCGGATTTACTCTTGGCATAAATACCGTTGATTTTAATTTCAATCATTATTCCGTTATCGGAAATAATCCTAAGTTCGATCGTGAGAATTTGGAAAATGTTAACGGTACCATTATTTATGATACAATGGTCATCAGGGCAGACATTCCGAAATTAATCCCTGGCTTTACTGTAGGAATTGTAACCAATCTACGGCTTTCCGAAAGTTTCGACCTTCGCTTTCTTCCCGGAATGTCATTTTCTGAACGACGGATCGGATACAACATTCCAATTGCAGATGTAACTAATCCGGGTGAAAATAACTACTATTCCATCAAATCAACTTTTCTTGATTTTCCTTTGTTATTGAAATACAAATCAAGAAAGATGAATAACCAACGCCCTTATCTGATTTCGGGAGTGGCCTACCGGATTGATATTTCAAAGACGGGACAGGAAGATTTAGTTCGCCTGAAACCCATTAGTCTTTCGGCTGAAGCAGGTGTGGGCTGGGATACTTATCTTCAGTTTTTCCGTCTTTCAACCGAATTGAAATTTAGTTTCGGATTGGATAATGTTTTGGACGATGGTCCAAAATCAACCCAACCTCAGGTTTATACCCATGCTTTTTCAAAGTTGTCGTCCAACATGTTTGTACTTAGTTTTCATTTCGAATAAGCTTGAAGCAGGAAATTAATTTGTCGCTTTCGCCAAAACAGGCTTCCGACGAGCAGTTTTACAAACCCATCTTAGCAGAGAAACTTCATGTTGATGAAGGAAGAATCAAACTGATTAACGTCAGGCGCAAATCAATTGATGCCCGTCAACAGGCAATTCGTATCAATTTGGGCGTTGAAGTCTATCTTGACGAACTTCCTGCAGAGGAAAAAATTGAATTTCATTACAATCAAGTTGATCAAAAACCTTCGGTAATTATTGTTGGAGCAGGTCCGGCTGGACTTTTTGCAGCATTACGCCTCATTGAACTGGGATTCAAACCCATTATTTTTGAACGTGGGAAAAATGTCAGTGACCGTAAACGGGATATCGCCAGGATTCATCGAGAGCACGTTGTCGATCCGGATTCGAATTACGGTTTTGGAGAGGGTGGGGCAGGTACTTTTTCCGACGGGAAATTGTACACCCGATCAAAAAAGCGAGGCAATATCCGGAGAATACTTGAGCTTTTTTATGTGAATGGCGCTCTGCCTGAAATCCTGATTGATGCGCATCCACACATTGGAACCAATATGCTTCCCGGAATTATTACCAGCATCCGGAACAAAATAACTGAAGCAGGTGGCGAATTCCATTTTAACAGCCGGGTGGCCGATTTAATTATTGAAAATGACCGCTGTTCCGGAATTATGCTTTCTGATACTACAATCTGTGAAGCCGAAGCTGTCATTCTGGCTACCGGACATTCATCTCGTGAAATTTACGAACTGCTGTATGAAAAAGGGATTTCGCTTGAAGCAAAAACTTTTGCCGTGGGAGTTCGTGCTGAACATCCCCAAACACTGATAGATTCCATTCAGTACAATCAACCGCTTCGTGGACCATATTTGCCCCCAGCAACTTATTCATTTGTCGAGCAAGTTGAGCAGCGCGGAGTTTACTCCTTTTGCATGTGTCCGGGCGGAATGATGGTTCCGGCAGCAACTGCTCCGGGCGAAATAGTAATTAACGGCATGTCGCCAACGAAGCGGAACAGTGCATTTGCCAATTCAGGAATGGTTGTTGAGATCAGGCCTGAAGATTTGAATGAATTTAGGCATTTGGGTGTTTTTGCAGGGCTGGAGTTCCAACGAAATATAGAGCGTTTATGTTTTGCGCTGAATGGTCAATCGCAGTTCGCTCCTGCACAGAGAATGGCGGATTTCGTTTCCGGTAAATTTTCTCAGGATTTGCCTGAGTCATCCTATCATCCTGGATTGGTTTCTGTTCCTCTGCACGATAAACTTCCCAAACGAATCAGAACACGACTTCAGGAAGCCTTTAAACTAATCGACAAGAAGGCACATGGATACCTTACCAACGAGGCAGTAGTTGTCGGGGTTGAGTCCCGAACTTCATCGCCAATCCGGATTCCGCGAAATGACGATACTTTTGAACATGTGAAAATCAAAGGACTTTATCCCTGTGGCGAGGGTGCCGGATATGCCGGAGGAATTGTTTCTTCAGCAATGGATGGCGAACGTTGCGCAGAAGCCTTTGCAGCTAACTATTCCCATAAATAGTTCATTGCAATTTGGGTGCTGCGATTTTCAATAGCAGAAAGGAAGTACCCCGGAGATTGAAAATCTCCGCACCCTATCTCCTCCTGAATTCAGAACAGCAGATGGCAGCGGCAATAGCCACATTTAATGATTCGGAGCCTTTCCCGGAGGAAAAAGTAGGAATGAAAAGTTTTTGAGTAACTAACTTCTCAACAGATTTTGAAATTCCGTTACCTTCATTTCCCAGAACAAGTATTCCGCCATTCGTGAGTTGTTCATTATAAATGTTATCGCCCTCAAGAAAAGTTCCGTAAACTGGAATCTGATTATCGGCTGATTTCATTAAAAAATTTTCCAGATTTGTGTACCAGGTTTTAATCCTGAAAATAGCGCCCATACTTGCCTGTACAACTTTTGGATTAAATGAATCAACCGTATTTTCGGAACAAATGATCGAGGAAATGCCAAACCAGTCGGCAATACGAAAAATAGTGCCCAGGTTACCTGGATCCTGAATAAAATCAAGCGCCAACACTAAGTCGTGATTTAAGTTGAATTCCGGTCTGGAATTTAATGGTTGTCGGATCAGTGCGAGTGCATCTTGCGGATTTTGCATTAAACTTGCTTTATGCAGGCTTTCACTGTCAGTTTCGATTAGCTCATTAGCCAACCCTGAAAGAGCTGAATTCTGGTCAAGGAATGTTGAATTACATACAAGAAGCTCTACCTGGTACTCAGAACGAAGGGCTTCTTCAACCATCTTGTTGCCTTCAACCAGAAAAAGACCGGTTTCATCCCTGTTTTTTTTTCGGTTTAACGATTGAATTAGTTTAATTTTGTTTTTACTCAACATACAATATGATTCTTAGTTGTAAAATTGTAAAAATAAAAAGGTCAGAAAGAATTGCTAAACAAATGCTCTGTTTATTTTTGTAAAAATATAAAATCATGCCGTTATTCCTCCGGAACAAATATTTGTTAGTCAAACCGTTCATTTTTTTTGTTGGTGTTCTGTTTCTGGCATCATGTAGTTCTACCAGGTTTGTTCGCGAAGGTAAATATTTACTCAACAGGATTTCAGTAAAAGTTGACGACAATAAAATAAAGCGCGAAGAACTTAAAACACATATCAAACAGAAGGAAAATCTTCGGATATTAGGTATTTTTAAATTTCATTTGTGGGTTTATAACCTATCCTCTGCCAAAAAGGAAAACGATTGGCTGAAACGAATTGGGGAGGCTCCGGTTTTATATGATGAATTCCAGGCCAGCAGAAGCCGTACTCAACTATTAATTTTCCTGAAGAATAAAGGTTATTACAATGCTGATGTAATCGACTCGGTAATCGTTGGGAATAATAAAACGAAGCTGAACCTGATCTATGATATTAAAGCAGGGCAACCATACCGTATCAATAAATATTTCTACTCAATTAAAGATCCAAACCTTATTAATGTCCTGTTAAGTGATTCAGTCAACAGGTTGATAAAGACCAATGATGTGTTTGATTTGGATGTTTTAAATGCCGAAAGGAAACGGTTAACACAATTGCTTAAGGACAGAGGCTATTTTAATTTTACTGAAGAATTTATCAGTTTTCAGGCTGACACCAGTTTTTTTAATTTCCAGGTTAACCTTACTTTGAATGTTGATGATGCACATCAAAAAAATGATGAAAGTGAAATTGTTGAACATCAAAAATATAAAATCAGGAATTACCTGATCAACCCAAGTTACAAACCTGCTGAATTGTCGGGCAATCAGTCTGTACAAAGTTTTGATACGCTGGTTAATAAGGATTATATTTTCATTTACCAGGGTAACCTAAAGTATAAACCTGAATTGTTTTATAATTTAAACAGGCTTAAAGACAGCACTTATTACAGTTTGCAAAATGCCGAAAAAACCTATCGCGCCCTCAACCGACTCAAGCAATTCAGCCTGATCAATATTGGTTTTACTGAAACAAATGTGCTCGATCAGGATTCTATTCCATTATTGGATTGCAGGATGCAGCTTTCACCTTTGCCGCGGCAAAATATTTCGGTTGAAGTTGAAGGAACAAATTCCTCAGGAAACCTTGGTGTTGCAGGGAATCTGAATTTTCAGCACCGGAATGTTTTTGCCGGAGCCGAAGTATTGGATTTTCAACTGAGAGTGGCCAGCGAAAGGCAACAGATTAGCAACGGTATTTACAATACCCAGGAATATGGTTTTGAGTCAAACCTGACAATACCTAAGTTTTTAAGCTTTATAAGGGCCAAACAACTGTTCACTTTCCAGATTCCTGAAACTAAATTTACCATTGGGTACAATTATCAAAATCGTCCGGATTATACGCGTACCATCTCAAACCTGAAGTTTGGCTATAACTGGAAAACCAGCAATTATAAGTTTCATACCTTAAATTTGGTTGATCTGAACTATGTGCACCTTTATGATCAAGATTCGACATTCATCAATTCAATTAGAGATCTATACATCAAAAGCAGTTTTACCGATCACCTGATTTCAGCTACTAATTATAGCTGGATGTATAATACCCAAAATGTCAATAAGCGGGAAGATTACAAGTTTTACAAATTCAACATCGAATCGGCCGGAAATCTGCTTGGCATTTATTCGAGGTTGGTCAATAAAGATAAAACCAGCATTTTAGACTCGGTTACGAACCTTACAAATTCATACTACAAAGTTCTGAACACACGTTTTGCCCAATATATTAAAGGAGATTTTGAATATCGGTATGGTCATGTCATCGATAAACTTAGTTCGATAGTTGGCCGCGCTTTTATTGGTGTTGGCGTTCCATATGGAAATTTTAATGTTCTGCCTTTCGAGAAAAAATATTTTACCGGAGGAGCAAACGGTATTCGTGCCTGGCAGGTTCGGTCGTTGGGACCTGGTTCCTATAAAGCACCAACCGATATTTATCCCAATCAATCTTCAGACATCAAATTGGAATCGAATCTCGAATACCGGTTTAAGCTATTTTGGATTATGGAAGGTGCATTGTTTCTTGATGCAGGAAATATATGGGCTATAAACTACAAGGATAATCGCGAAGGTTCAGTCTTTAAGATTGATGGATTTTACAAGCAGATAGCAGTTGGATCTGGCCTTGGCGTTCGTTTCGATTTTACCTATTTTCTGTTTCGCCTCGATTTGGGAATGAAAATGCGTGATCCGTCGTTACCTTCAGGCAAAAGATTTATTCCCGGAAACTATCCGATTACCGGTGATCATTTTAACCTGTCATTCGCAATTGGTTATCCATTTTAGCTTTGTGTCAAGGAACTATTTATTCAGTGTCATGCTGAACATTCGACTGAGCTCATGTCGAAGGCTTGTTTCAGCATCCCAATATGGATGAGACCCTGAAACCCCGCCTGTCAAGCGAGCGGGCAGGGAGTTCAGGGTGACAGGACTAGATGTCAATAAAAATAAAAAAGGCAGTCGTGAGACTGCCTTTTGCATATTAATTTCAGAATCAGATTAAGCTTTTCCGGCTGAACCCAAAACGTTTACATTTTTGTGTTTGTAAAGTTCCTTCAATGCATCGCGGGCTGGTCCAAGATATTTACGTGGGTCAAATTCTCCCGGCTTTTCAGCAAATACTTTGCGGATAGCAGCTGTCATAGCTAAACGTCCATCAGAGTCGATGTTGATTTTGCAAACAGCTGATTTAGCAGCCCTGCGAAGTTGATCTTCAGGAATACCCACTGAATCTTTTAATGCACCTCCGTATTTATTGATGGTGTCGACGTCTTCCTGAGGAACTGAAGAAGAGCCGTGTAATACGATTGGGAATCCCGGAAGTTTTTCTTCAATTTCTTCCAGAATGTCGAAACGGAGAGGAGGTGGAATTAAAACTCCGTGTTCATTGCGTGTACATTGTTCGGGAGTAAATTTATTTGCTCCGTGTGAAGTACCAATCGAGATAGCTAGTGAATCGCAACCAGTGCGGGTAACGAATTCAATGACTTCTTCAGGTTTGGTATAATGCGATTTTTCGGCAACAACATCATCTTCGACACCGGCCAATACGCCAAGTTCGCCTTCAACGGTTACTCCGTGTGCATGGGCATATTCAACCACTTTTTTGGTCAGCGCGATATTGTCTTCGAACGAGTGGTGCGAACCGTCAATCATTACTGAAGAGAATCCACTGTCGATACAATCTTTACATAGTTCAAAAGTGTCGCCATGATCGAGGTGAAGCGAGATTGGGATTTCGCAACCCAGTTCTTTTGCATATTCAACAGCTCCTTTTGCCATATTCCGCAACAAATTGGAATTGGCATATTTGCGTGCGCCAGACGATACCTGTAGGATAACAGGTGATTTTGATTCAACACAAGCCTGAACAATTGCCTGTAACTGTTCCAAATTGTTAAAGTTGTAAGCCGGAATTGCATAGCCGCCTTCAACTGCATTTGCAAACATCTCTTTGGTGTTTACAAGTCCTAAGTCTTTATAACTGGTACTCATTTCGTGATATATTAAAGGTGATTTTTGGTTTTTTAAAGCAACGCAATACTAGCGATAAATCCATTAAATTAGGCTTGTTCGCTTCAGTCTGGCAAGTCTTTTAAAATATAATTAACACTCCAAATCCATAATCGAACGAATTTAGATTCTCATCCTTCAAATATCTTCCTGTAATTTGGATAATCCGATTTATTGTCTTTTTAATGTCGTATCTTTGAGCTTGTTAAATGTTTTTGTTCCTGAAGTTTGAACAATACATGCTCTGATTAGTTATAAGTTGACTCGAATATTTCAAAGAAAAAAGAATAGTATAATTTTAACATTATTACAATGACAAAGATTTCAGATGTAGTCAAACGTGGTGTTGTAACTGGCGATGACTTGCAAAAAGTATTCAAAATTGCAAAAGAAAATCATTTTGCATTGCCAGCTGTCAATGTGGTTGGTTCTGATTCGGTAAATGCCGTGATGGAAGCTGCCAAACTGGTAAATTCACCAGTAATTATACAGTTTTCGAATGGCGGAGCACAGTTTTATGCCGGAAAAGGATTAAAACTTGAAGGACAGTTAGCTCCGATAGCAGGTGCAATAACAGGTGCAAAAGCTGTTCATTTACTAGCCGAATTGTATGGCGCTCATGTGGTATTGCACACAGACCATGCTGCCAAAAAACTTTTACCTTGGATCGACGGTTTGCTGGATGCTGGTGAGAAACATTTTGCTGAAACCGGGAAACCATTGTTCAGTTCTCATATGCTCGATTTATCTGAAGAACCGCTTCATGAGAATATTGAGATTTGTAAAAAATATCTGGCCAGAATGAGTAAAATTGGCATGACCCTGGAAATTGAGTTGGGTTGTACAGGTGGGGAAGAAGATGGTGTGGATAATTCAGGTATGGATAACTCATTGCTGTATACTCAACCTGCCGATGTGAATTATGCCTTTGAAGAATTGAGTCAAATCAGTCCCAATTTTACCATTGCAGCATCGTTTGGTAATGTTCATGGCGTTTACAAACCTGGTAATGTAAAGCTCACCCCGAAAATTCTGGATAATTCGCAGAAATTTATTTCCGAAAAACACGGCTTGGGTGAAAAACCAATTGACTTTGTATTTCATGGTGGTTCAGGTTCATCGTTGGAAGAGATTCGCGAAGCAATTTCATATGGTGTAATAAAAATGAATATTGATACCGATACCCAATGGGCTACCTGGGATGGAGTTCGTAAATATGAAGCTCAGAACAGGGCCTATTTGCAGGGACAGATTGGAAATCCTGAAGGTGAAGACAAACCAAACAAGAAATTCTATGATCCACGCGTTTGGTTACGTAAATCCCAGGAATCTATGATTGACAGATTGAAAATTGCATTCAATGATTTGAATAATATTGACAGAAGTTAATAAGTTTCACTTCTGATATTTAAACCTGGTTATTTTAACCAGGTTTTTTTATTTTGAAAAATTGAAGTAAATTAGTGAAACCCTTTTTGCACAATGAACTTCAAACAGCTAATTCAGGACTATTTTACCTTTAGCCGGAATGAACGCCGGGGAATTGTGATTCTTTTAATTCTTATTTTCCTTTTGGCTATTACCAACAAAGTCATCTTTTATTTTGAAACCCCTTCCAAATTGGATCCTGTATTATTCGATTCTACGCGTTATGAATTAGGCTTGTTGAATGATTCATTGAACCAACAGGATCTTGGCAAAAGGTTATTTGCATTTAATCCTAATTTGATTGATTCAGTTACTCTTATAAATCTTGATCTTCCGGAGTCTGTCAAACAAAATCTGCTGAAATTCAGAGCGAAGGGAGGGAAATTTTATACGGTAACTGATTTTAGGAAAATTTACGGAGTTTCTGAACAGATATTCCTGAAAATTAAGCCCCATCTCCAATTCCAGGAAACGGATGAAGTCCAAGGTTCAACTAAATCAACCGCTGAGCTTTTCTTTTTTGATCCGAACTCATCCTCTGATATCGATTTTCATCGTCTGGGTTTAACTGATAAGCAAATTGAGACCATTCGGAATTATCAGAAAAAGGGAGGATCCTTCCGTAATAATTCCGATTTTTTTAAAATGTGGGGTTTGACTGATCATCAAAAGAATGCTTTATCCGATTACATCAGGATTGAAAAGTCAGAAATCGCCAGGCAAAAAATGGAAGCTGTAACAGAAATCAAGACGATGGATATTAATACTGCCGATTCTACTGAATTGGAATTATTACCCGGGATTGGAGATAAACTTTCAAAGAGAATTGTAAAATACCGGGATATGTTGGGTGGCTTCTATTCCATGACGCAATTAAAGGAAGTATACGGATTAAACGAACAGACCATCCAATTAATCGCACCAAAATTAACCATTGACCATACAAAAATCAAAAAGATAGATTGGAATTTTGCTGATGCTTTTGAACTTTCAAAGCACCCATACCTGCGAAATAATCTTTCTAAGCAAATAGTAAAGTTTAGATCAAAAAATGGAAGTATCGATAATCTGGAAGTTTTACGCGATAGTATGATCTTAAACATAGAAGAGTACAATAGATTAAAACCATATTTTTAGAACAAAAACCGGCATTAATCGTTTTGTAAATTGTAAGTTTAAATCACTCAGAGGAATTAAAAATAATTTTTTCAGATTATATTTGATTCGTATGGTTTAATTCATAAATTTGCGGCTCGAATTTTAACTAGAAAAATTATAATAACATGATCGTTATTCCAGTAAAAGAAGGCGAAAATATTGAAAGAGCGCTGAAGAGATTTAAAAGAAAGTTTGAAAAAACAGGAGTAGTAAAAGAATTGCGAGTAAGACAAGCTTTTACAAAACCTTCAGTTGAAAGAAGGGCTGAAGTCAAAAAGGCCATTTATATTGAGAATTTGTTGCGTCAGGACGACTAGGATTTTCCGGAAAGTTCCTGCATATGATGTAATTTAATTACTAATGACGCACCAGGAATCATTTATTAATTACCTGAAATACGAAAAAAGGTACTCGCGCTTAACTGCTATTGCCTATAAAAAAGACCTCGATCAGTTTGAAGAGTTTTTTGTCAAAACGATCGGGGATTTTAATGTTGAAGGGATAAATGATAAAGTTGTCAGGCTTTGGGTAATTGAATTGATGGACAACAAACTTTCTGCCCGCACGGTAAACAAGAAAATTTCAGCATTAAAGTCTTTTTACAAGTATTTATTAAGACATGAAGTAGTTAAGGAGAACAACTTGGTTAATATTATTGTACCCAAGGTTCGGAAAAAACTACCTCAGTTTGTAGAAGAAAAAAACCTGATTCATTTACTGGATGATGGTTTTTTTGGAATTGACTTTGAATCACTGCGCGACAAACTAATTTTAAGTTTGTTTTATGGTTCTGGAATTCGTTTGTCAGAATTGATGCATTTAAAAGATGGCGATTTGAACCAGGCAGAATCTTTAGTTAAAGTGTTGGGTAAACGGAATAAAGAACGCATTACACCTTATCCCCGAAGCTTAAATGAATTAATAAATCAATATAAAACTGAAAGAAATAAGTTGTTCGGAAATACAACGCAACCCTTATTTGTGACTTCTTCCGGAGAGCCAGTTTATGAGAAATTAATTTATCGGGTCGTTAATAAGTATTTAGCCCAAGTTACAACTATTGACCAAAAAAGTCCACACGTGCTCCGACATACATTCGCAACCCATATGCTCAATCATGGTGCCGATTTAAATGCTGTGAAGGAAATGCTCGGGCACTCCAACTTATCAGCAACACAAATCTACACCCACACTTCGTTAGAAAAAATTCAAAAAGTATACAAACAAGCACATCCACGTTCATAAATTATAGGAGGATTGATTATGAATATTCAGGTAAAAACGGTACATTTTACAGCCGATCAGAAGCTGACAGATTTTTTAACTAAAAAAGTGATGAAACTTGATACCTATTTTGAAGGTATTATTAGTGCCGATGTGATTTTAAAGGTTGTAAAACCTGAAACTGCAAATAATAAAGTTGCAGAAATTAAACTTTCGATTCCTGGATATGACTATCTTTTTGCAGAAAAGCAAGCTGACACATTTGAAGAAGCAATTGACCTCGCTACAGACGCAATTCGCCGCCAACTAACTAAGTTTAAGGAAAAGTTGAAAGACAAATAAATTGTAAAAATTTAAATGTCCGTTGTGATTTCGAAGAAAAAATTTATACATTTGCAAACCTTTTTCGGACAAGTATTATTTTTGTGATATTTTGAACAAAAAGAAATCCCCTGTAGACAGGATATGATCGTTTATAGGGGTTTTTGACATGATGTATAAAGTATGCCGAATTAGCTCAGTTGGCCAGAGCACGTGATTTGTAATCTCGGGGTCCTCAGTTCGAATCTGAGATTCGGCTCTAAATATATAGAGTTCTAAAAAAATTGGATTGGGGAGATACCAAAGTGGCCAACTGGGTCTGACTGTAACTCAGATGACGTACGTCTTCGTAGGTTCGAATCCTGCTCTCCCCACAGCCGGAATATTTGAATTACAGATTGGCGAATATTAG
>Ga0209417_1003926_pt1 | contig 18790 bp, 17 predicted proteins | sample RifGroF2_FD_184002 | JGI IMG/M metagenome (GOLD analysis project Ga0209417, IMG submission 184002) | Groundwater microbial communities from Rifle, Colorado, USA - Groundwater F2 (SPAdes) (version 2) | ecosystem: Environmental > Aquatic > Deep subsurface > Groundwater | place: Rifle, Colorado... | reverse complement strand
CTTGAAATAATTAAGCATCTAAATGTTTTTAAAGGTTTGGGATGTCCAATATTAATAGGTACTTCCAGAAAACGATTTATTGGTGAAATAGTAGCAAAGGAAACAGGAGAAAGATTATTTGGAACCGCAGCAACAGTTGCTCTGAGTCGGCAAAAGGGAGCAAGTATTGTTCGCGTTCATGATGTAGCAGAAATGAAGGATATTATAAAAATGACAGACAGTATTCAAAAGGAGGATATTCATGCATAAAGTATATTTAGGAATTGGATCAAATCTGGGAGATAGACAGCTAAATGTTGATAAAGTATTGAAAATCATAGAAGAGGATGAACATATTACGATTATTTCTGTTTCAAGTTTTCTGGAATATCCAGCAGAAAAGAGACCAACGGAACCGGAGTTTCTAAACGGCGTTGTTAAAATTGTAACAAACTATACTCCATTACAGCTTTTAGATAAAACAGAGGAGATGGAAAAGAAACTGGGTCGTGAGATAAAAGGGATCTATCAACCAAGAACCATCGATCTGGATATACTATTATTTGATGAGGAGATTGTGCTGGAAGATAATCTAACCATTCCCCATCCGTTGATGCATGAGAGAATTTTTGTGATGGAACCGTTAAATGAGATTGCTCCGGAAGTGTATCACCCGATAATTGGCAAAAATGCAGCAACAATATATCGTGCCATAAAAGAAGGTCGGGAGCTGTAATCCCCCGGTCTCTTACGAGCCCGCCCCCTTTGATAAATGGGGCGTAAATATCGTTTTGCCTCCTTTATCAAAGGAGGTGCCCAACAGGCGGAGGATTATTCCTAGATTTATGGGGGCACAAGATTAGTTTCAAAAGATGACAAGTACCATCACAGTATGCAATAATTTGTTGGAATTATGAGCGTTTATATATCAAAAACACTAAAAGATACGGAGAAAATTGCAACAGAATTTGCTACTCGTATTAAACCAGGAGATACTGTGGCCCTGATTGGAGATTTGGGCGCCGGGAAAACCGCATTTGTTCAGGCTTTGTGTAAACAATTTGGCATTAAAGAATATGTAAATAGTCCAACGTTTACGATTATTAATGAGTATAAAAGTAACATTGGCAAAATTAATCATATTGATTTTTATAGAATAAATCATTCAGATGAATTGATAGAAATTGGGATCGACGAATATTTTAATGATACAGATATAACATTAATAGAATGGGCCAATTTATTTGCCGATGTTTTACCAAAATCTTATTTTAAGATTAAAATTGAATTGCGTGATGATGACAGGAGAATTGAAATAACTCATGATTAGTCTTGGATTATCAACGGTAACAAAAACAACCAGTATATGCTTAATGGAGGACGAACAGCTTCTCGGGGAAGTAAACGTTAAGCAAGATACTGTTGATAACATACTGGAACTTATTTCCTTATTGCTTAATTCCCTGAAGAAACAAATTAAAGATATCGATGAATTAGTCGTGGTTAATGGCCCGGGCAGTTATGCCGGAATAAGAATCGGTTTAACCACCATAAAAACCATTTCCCTCGTAAATAGTATCCCCATAAAAGTGATTAATTCAATTGAGTTGTTAGCATTTCAGTGTCGTGTATTTAGGGGACTCATTGTTGTTGCTATGGAAGCACGCAAAGATGAAGTTAATTTTGGGATGTTTGGTGGTAATCCATTTAATGAAGTTTTACCATCGACAGTGATCGAGACAGAAAAATTATTTAAAAAGATAGATCAGATAAAAGGTGACTATATTATTGTGGGAGATTTATTAAACATCCCAGAGATGTTTCTTGAGAAATTTCACTTTGCAACCCCTCTCGCAAAAGATGCCATTATTCTGGCAAAAGATAAGAGTCACACCCCACTTAATAGTGTTGCTCCCTATTATTCATATCCAGTGAACATTAATGTGAAATCTAAGAAAATTGAGTTGAAAAACCTATGACAGAAGGACTGTCTCTGCGAATATCAACAAAAGATGACATTGAAATAATCCACAGTATTTATCAGAGTGAAATTGGTTCGTCATGGACTTATGATGATTTTGATAAAAAAAGAACCGATACTCATCATAGAATTTATAGTATATGTATAAACGAGGCCTGTATCGGGTTCATTATTTTACAGGTGATACTCCCTGAAGCCGATCTATTAAATATTGCAATTCATAAAGATTTCCAGAGCAAAGGTTATGGCACTGAGGTTTTAAAGAATATTACTGACTTAATGAAACGAAGCGGTGTTCAAAAAATATTTTTAGAAGTTCGGGCACAAAGCGCAGCTGTATGCTTTTATGAACGAAATGGATTTAAAAAAATAGACACACGAAAAAAATACTACAACAATATTGAAGACGCAATCATAATGCAATATCTAGTTTAAAGGCCCTTTATCTCGGTATTATTGCAAGGAAATCAATGCTGTTTTTAAAAAGGGTAAGGAGGCTGATTTCTAAGCTTCTGGTATTAATTTTAGGGTTTGATTTTTCTTTTTCCATGATGAACTCCTTTTTTTATTTGATATTAAAGATAGTATTCTTTTTCCCAAAACCAAGAGTATATAAACATGGATGGATTTTGATTAATTAACTTGCATAAGTTCCAATCGATAAAAGAGTCACAGGGTGTATGCTAGATAAAAAAACTTGCTTTTATTGACAATGATTTCTTAAAGTGATAATCTAATTAGCACTCTTGGTGCAGGAGTGCTAATTTAGTAACAAAGGGAACTGAGGTTAAATGCAATCAGATAACAGAAAAAAACAGATTATGTATGCTTTAGTAAAGGACTATATTGAGAATAATAGTGCTTTATCTTCTTCTGCCTTAGTTGAAAAAACAACTCTTAATATAAGTAGTGCTACTATGCGAAATGAATTGGCAATATTAGAGGAAGAAGGCTATGTTCAAAATTTACATACATCATCAGGACGAATTCCAACCGATAAAGGTTATCGATATTTTGTAGATAATTTGATGAGCTCAGTGGCGATAGAGCCTCGAGAGAAAGCGTATTTACAAAACTCTATCGGAGAAATGTCGGCGAGTATTTGTAATATACTCACATATACGGCTGGTATTTTAGCAGAGTTATCCCAGTCACCAATAATTGTGGTCACAGAGAGTTACAGACAAAATATTATCAAATTTATCCAGCTTGTATTATTAAATGTTCATCAGGTGATGGTGGTGATCCTAAACAATTATGGCGAGAATTTTGAAGAAATTGTATCGATCAACGAAATTAATATTACTCAAATAGAATTGAACAAGATTACAGAATATTTAAACAATATTTATAAAGACAGCCCCATTGAAGATATCGAAAATATGCTGGATGAGAATAACCAAAAGGTCATAAGTCTATTCTCGGCATATGAAAAGATATTAGAAAAAGTAAAAGCATCATTAAAGAAAAGTGTTAAAAAATTATCCTCTCGAAGTGCAACAGTAGAAAACAGAAATATGCTCTTATCAATTCCAGATTTTCAGGAAATTGAAACCTTAAAGAAGATAACTTCTATTATTGAAGATGAAAATAAACTCTTATCGATTTTTGACTATTACGATAAGATGATGACTCAACCTGGAAATGTCCGAACACTTATCGGTCGGGAAAATCATTTGGATGAGCTTGCTAATACGTCCTTAATATATGGGGATATCAATTTAAATGGTCATTGTTTGGCAAATATAGGCATCCTTGGTCCGACACGTATGAAATATGAAAAAAATTTCAGCCGGATGACCTATGTAATGGATTTGTTAAAAGACAAAATTCAGAATTTATTTTTGTAATATGAAATTAAGGAATAAGGAGGTGGTTGTAAGTAATGCATAAGAAAAATGAAGATCACGAGGAGCACAATGAAGACTATGCAGATAGGGATGAGATTGCTGAATCGATGAATGAGAATATCAGTGAAGATAATTCCGAAAAATCGATTGAATCCGAGGTTATTATAGAACCCATTGATATGAATAACTTATCTCAGAATGAAAGTAAATCAAAAAAACATACTGCGAATAAGATTAAGGATATGATTAAAAAAAAGGATGAAGAAATCGGGGATTTAAAAGATCAATTGCTTCGTCGGAGAGCAGAATTTGATAATTTTCGAAGACGTATGGAAACAGAAAAGATTGAATTCGTAAAATATGCTCTTGATAAATCGCTAATGGATTTATTGCCGATTATTGATAGTTTTGATAGAGCCATGCATCCGGATAATGAATCTGAAGAAACAAAACATGTTTATGAGGGATTTAGTTTGATTTACAAGCAATTGATGGATTTTTTAAATAAACAAGGTGTCACAGAAATAAATGCTCTTGGGCAAGTATTTGATCCGAATTATCATCAAGCTGTTTCCAAGGAACTTGTTGAAGGTACAGAAAGTGGACTGGTTGTAAAAGAGTATCAAAAAGGATATGTATTTCATAAAAGGGTACTTCGACCGTCAATGGTTGTTGTATCAGAATAAACTAGAAAGGAAGTGAGTAATATGGGAAAGATTATTGGTATAGATTTAGGAACAACAAACTCATGTGTTGCCGTTATGGAAGGGGGTTCTCCAGTTGTAATTACGAATGCTGAAGGAGGAAGAACAACTCCATCTGTTGTTGCATTTACAAAGGATGGGGAACGTCTAGTCGGACAAGTTGCGAAGAGACAAGCAGTTACAAACCCAAAAAACACCATTTATTCCATAAAACGATTTATGGGACGAAAGCATAAAGAAGTTAAAGAAGAAGAAACAATGGTTCCCTTTAAAGTGGATGATGGAAAGAATGGGGATGTTGTAATAAATGTAGATGGTAAACATTATAGTCCACAGGAAGTATCGGCTATGATTTTAAAGAAAATTAAGGCAGACGCAGAAGCCTATTTAGGTGAAACAGTCACTCAGGCAGTTATTACTGTTCCAGCTTATTTTAACGATAGTCAACGACAGGCAACGAAAGATGCCGGTACTATTGCTGGTTTGGAAGTTTTAAGAATTATCAACGAACCAACTGCTGCATCATTAGCATATGGTTTAGATAAAAAGAAAAAGAATGAAAAAATTGCAATATATGACTTTGGTGGTGGTACGTTTGACGTATCCATTCTTGAACTAGGTGATGGCGTATTTGAAGTATTATCAACAAATGGCGATACTCATTTGGGTGGAGACAATATCGACCAGTTAATCATGGATTGGTTGGTTGCAGAGTTTAAAAAAGATAATGGTGTTGATTTATCAAAAGATACTATGGCGTTGCAAAGACTTAAAGAAGCAGCTGAAAAAGCAAAAATAGAATTATCTTCTGCTCAGTCAACAGATATCAACCTGCCATTTATTACCGCAGATCAAACAGGACCAAAACATTTAAATGTATCATTAACTCGATCAAAATTTGAACAAATGATTCAAGAATATGTTGATAGAAGTATGCAACCATGTAAAACAGCAGTAAAAGATGCTGGTTTATCCGTTGATGATATCGATGAGGTTATTCTTGTTGGTGGAACAACTCGTATTCCAATGATTCAAAAAAGAGTTCAGGAGTTTTTCAAAAAAGAACCTCATAAGGGAGTTAATCCAGATGAGGTGGTTGCCCTTGGTGCGGCTATTCAAGGTGGCGTTCTTGCAGGAGATGTTAAGGATGTCGTTCTTCTGGATGTTACACCGCTTTCTTTAGGGATTGAAACATTGGGAAGTGTATTTACTAAGATTATTGAGAAAAATACAACAATACCAGTTTCTAAGAGTCAGGTGTTTAGTACTGCAGCGGATAATCAGGACAGCGTTGAGGTTCATGTGCTTCAAGGTGAAAGACCGATGGCCTCTGATAACAGAACTTTAGGGAGATTTAATTTAACTGGCCTTCCATCAGCGCCAAGAGGAGTTCCTCAAATTGAAGTATCATTTGATATCGATGCTAACGGTATTGTGCATGTTAAAGCAAAAGATAAGGGAACAGGAAAAGAGCAAAAAATTACAATATCTAACTCTTCAGGTTTAAGTAAAGATGAGATAGAAAAAATGAAAAAGGAAGCAGAAGCAAATGAAGCTGAAGATAAGCAGAAACTAGAGAAAATTGAAGCGCGAAATCATGCAGACAGTCTATGTTTCCAATCAGAGAAAACGATAAAAGAAGCAGGAGATAAAGTTGATTCTGCAACCAAAACAAAGATAGAAGAAGCGATTAAAGAGCTTCGAGAAGTTGCTGCAAAAGATGATGTTGAACTAATTAAAAGTAAAACGGAAGAACTTCAAAAAATAGTTCACGAAGTTGCGGCAAAAATGTACGAACAGATCTCAACAGAAGGCCAGCAGGCGACTAGTGATAATGCATCAGAACCAAGTCCGGATGCTGATAACGTCGAAAAAGAAGATGATAGCAAAGTTGTAGATGCTGAGTTTGAAGAAACAGACGACGAAGACAAAAAAAATAAAAAATAGCTGGTTGTAAAATTAATAAGGGATAGGGTATTATCTTACTCTATCCCTTAAGAAAAGGACTAACGATGGCATCAAAAGATTATTATAAATCACTAGGATTGGAAAAAGGCGCTTCTGATAGTGATATTAAAAGCGCTTTTCGTCAATTAGCACGAAAATATCATCCAGATGTAAATAAAGATCCTGATGCTCAGGATAAATTCAAAGAGATCAATGAAGCTTATCAAGTGCTAAGTAATGCTGATACAAAAAGCAAATATGATCAGTTTGGGACAGTGGATGGATTTGATTTTGGTGGTGGTGGTTTTGGTGGTGCCGGCGGATTTAGTGATATTTTTAGCAATTTTGGTGACATTTTCGAAGAATTTGGTTTCGGTGGTGGTTTAGGCGATATTTTTGGACAACGATCCAGTGGAAGTCGTACGTCTCAAAGAAAATCGAGAGGTGAAGATATTCGTGCAGATGTATCCTTAACTCTTGAAGAAGTCGCAGAAGGAGTTGAAAAAGAACTGGATGTCCGTCATTTTGCAGAGTGTACTGTGTGTGGAGGAAGCGGATCGAAGAGCAAAAAAGCACCGGCTCCATGTTCAACATGTGGTGGTCGTGGTGAAGTTCGTCAAAGCCGACAATCCATCATGGGGATGATCAGTACAGTAACCGCTTGTCCGACCTGTCATGGAGCGGGGAAAGTAATAACGGACCCCTGTACGAATTGTAGTGGTTCAGGTAGAGCAGCTAAAAGTAAAACATTAAAAGTTAAAATTCCTGCGGGAATTGAGCAAGGTTCTAAGCTACGCGTTACTGGAGAAGGAAATATTGGTCAACAGGGTGGATCAAAAGGTGATTTATATGTCTATGTAGATGTAAAGAGACATCCTTTTTTTGATCGTGATGGCGATGATTTGTATAGTAAAAAAATAGTTAGTTTTTCTCAAGCCGCATTAGGTGACGAGGTAAGTGTTGAAACTATCGGTGGAGCGGTTAAATTAAAAATCCCAGCTGGTACTCAGTCACATACTTCTTTTCGACTAAAAGGGAAAGGACTTCCTCATCTTCAACGATATGGAACTGGGGATCAATTTGTAAATATTATCATTGAAACGCCAAAAAATTTGAGTAATGACGAAAAATTAATACTCGAATATTTGTCCTATTTACGAAAAGAACAAACGGGTTTTTCAGTGAATAGTGGTATCGTTAACAAAGTCAAAAAACTTTTCAAATAAACGACTCAACGTTTAATCAAATTATTAATATTTATTGTACGGACGATATGATGGCCGTATAATACTAATATGTGCGCCAAGCGAAGCTGGCGATTACTTGTGAGGGGTAGATAGACAAAGTATCTATTAGTCTCACCGAGGTAACATCTTTGAAGAAGTCTATATTGTAGTAGATATAGATGGAGAAGACGCCTCGTACCGAGTCTTGGGCTGTTTAGGCAACAAAGACAGTTAAGCGTAGACAGGGAGTTAGTAGGCCGTTAGGTGGGTTCACGCCTTTAAGCGATTGAGCTCCGAAAGATATAGAATGAAGCGGTGAGGGTCGAGCTTGTATTTTTAAGGCGAAGACAGCATCAGTTTATCGCAAGATAAGCTGGCCTCCCCGGAGTCCTAGAGCACGGCATGTTAACAAAGCAATCGTCGGAACTTGGGAGAACCGAAACTGGTCGTTAAGGAGAAACGTAAGTGAAAGTACAAAATAGAAATATTAAGACTTTTGATATGCCTTTTTCGGTAGTCAGACTGATTCATAGTACTGAGGAAGTGAGGTAATGCTCATGGAGGGAAGGAATCAGCAATATTTGGCACTTAATCACGATTCTCTTTCAAGTCATTGCACTCGGCAAAAAGAGCCCATATGTAACGAATCTGGTCAAATAGATATGTTTCCAAATCGGTGGTTAAGGATAAGTTCGGCAGCTCGTAAACCTAACGTAACCTTTGAAAATTTGTTATGTCATTTTAAGGTTGACACTCTACGAGATGCATTCAATGCTTTGGATGGAACCAAAGCATTGGGACTAGATGGCATAAGTAAGAAAGTATACGCAAAAGACCTAGAGGCGAACCTGATGGATTTAGAAAATCGGATTCATAAAGGCTCCTATCGACCTCAATCCAAAAGGGAAGTTTTAATTCCTAAAATGAATGGGAAAACTCGCCCAATAGCAATCAGTTGTTTCGAAGATAAGATAGTAGAACATGTTTTAGCTAAAGTGCTAGAGTGTGTCTATGAACCAATCTTTATTAGAAACTCTTTTGGTTTCCGCCCAAAGAAATCAGCAGATAATGCTATAAAGGCGACTTTTTACTCCCTCAAGGATAATAAACGTCGTTTTGTTGTAGAAATCGACCTAGCCAACTTCTTCAATAGTATTCTGCATAAGAAACTAATGAAGACCATCTCAATGAGGATAACAGACCGTCGGTTTAAAGGACTTATTGGCAAGTTCTTAAAGGTTGGAATTCTTGAACAATCAGGAAATTTATCCAATCCAGACGAAGGCACTCCTCAAGGCTCAATTATGAGCCCCATTCTAGCTAATGTATATTTGCACTATGTTTTAGATACATGGTTCATAGAAAATTATGCATCATACTCAAACATTATTGTAAGATATGCAGATGACGCTATGTTTTTCTTCAAAAAGACTGAAGAAGCAGAAAGTTTTGTTTTGGCACTAAAGGAAAGAGTCCAAAAATTCGGCCTCACCCTTAATATGGATAAAACTAAAACTATTGATTTCGGAAAAGATACAGAAGCAAGTTTTCAGTTTCTCGGCTTTACCTTTTACTGGGGAAAGAAGCAACGGTTTGTTAAACGTCGTTTAAAGATTAAAACCAGTCAGAAAACTCTGCACAGGAAAATTCAAGATTTCTATAATTGGATTAAATCTGTCAGAAGCAAGCTGAAGCTAAGTAAAATTTGGGAACTGACTAAATTAAAACTAATTGGCCACTACAATTATTATGGTTATGCTTCAAACTTACCAAAATTAAACCACTTCTACTTTGAAGCAATAAACAGTTTGTTTAAGTGGCTCAACAGAAGAAGCCAGAAAATATCTTTTAGTTGGAAGAAATTTAACCGAAAGCTTAAATTTAATCCTTTGCCAAAGCCACCAACAATGGCTAAACTTAAACATATAGAATGGAGATTTGGATGTCTAAACTAAATCAAATATTGAAGAGCCCAGTGCGGGAAATTCGCACGCTGGGTTCTGTGAGGGGCTTACCTTTCTGCTCCTTCGGAAAAGGAAGGTAGGTCTACTCGATGAATAATTATTTAATGATAGCTGGATTAATTGTTGTTGTACTTTTTGTTGATCGATTGCGGCTTAGCATTAAACTTAAAAAACAAGTTAAAGAGATAGCTGATTTAAAGCTAGCCAGTGAGCGAAAAGATGATTTTTTAGCGAATACCGCACACGAACTAAGAGCTCCGTTGCATTGGGCTATCGGACTAACCGAATCGATCATCAGTGGAGTGGTTGGTGATATTACCGAGAATACAAAAGAGGTTTTGGATCTTCTTGTTTTTAGCATTCGGCGTCTTAATAATTTAGTTGATGATATATTAGATTACACGACGCTTAAGCATAATAAAATTCTTCTGAATGTGAAAACCTTAAATATTTATAGAGTGATCGAGGTTGCCATAGCCATGAGTCGACCACAGATTGCTGGCAAAAAAATTCAGATCATAAGCGATGTTTCCCAAACAGGACCGATTGTCATTGCCGATGAAGATCGTTTGCACCAGATACTCTTTAATTTATTAAATAATGCAATTAAATTTACGGACTTTGGAACAATAAAAATTTCTGCAGTTAAAGGGGCCAATAATATGCTACAAATCAGTATCGCGGATACAGGGATTGGTATTCCCGCTGATAAAATAGATAAAATATTTACTCCCTATGAACAGTTAAATATAAACGAAAATCGGCCAACTGGTGGCGTTGGATTAGGATTGGTTATTACCAAAAAACTAGTTGAATTTCATGGTGGAGAAATGTTTGTGGAATCGACTCCAGGAGAGGGATCGGTGTTTGCGTTTACCCTACCCATTGCGAGCATAGAGGATGATTTAGTCGAGTCTTGGATTGTTTCAGAAAATGAAAAAAAAATATACATGCCCGCGATTAGGAATACTCTTACAATAGAAGAGTTGTCTAAAGAAGATATCCGTAAAATTACTATGTATTCTGGAAAAAAGATTCTGATTGTTGATGATGAAGTTATAAATATACAGGTGTTAAAAAGTCAGTTGTTAAACGCAGGATATCAGGTAGAGGCGGCATATAGCGGTGAGGAAGCTCTGTTTAAGATAAATAGCGGATTAATTCCAGATCTGGTTATCATGGATATTCGAATGCCTAAAATATCTGGTTATGAAGTGTGCCAAGAAATTCGAAAGATGTTTGATATATCCGTATTGCCAATTCTAATAGTGACTGCAAAGAATCAGCCGAAGGATGCAGTTTTGGGTTTTCAGGCTGGGGCAAATGATTATGTTCATAAGCCGTTTAATAGTCTGGAGTTATTGGCAAGAATAAATAACTTGCTGAGTTTATCAAACTTTATAACAACAAAAGACAAACTGAAGGATCTCGAATTTGAATTGGGAATTGCTCATTCCATGCAACAATCAATTATTCCACAAACTATGCCCCATGTTGAGGGTTGTTCAATTTATGCCAAGTATATGCCAATGGAAGAAATTGGCGGTGATTATTATGATTTTCAAGTGAACGATGACAACAGTTTTGTCGCAATTATTGCAGATGTTGCTGGTCATGGCATTCCCGCGGCGATAGTCGCTTCTATGGTGAATGTCAGCTATCGGGTTGAATGTAAAATGTCCCTTGATCCCCAAAAGATTTTATATGGAATGAATGAATTATTATACAATAAACATAAAGCTAGATTTGTAACAGCAGCGGTTATCCATCTGAATAAAGAACGAAACATTTTAACAATTGCAAATGCCGGGCACACGCCGGTGCTAGTCTGGAGAGGAAGTATCAATAAGCTCGATGTTATTCGAAATACGACGGGAATCCCAATCGGTATTTTTGAGAAGAATAATAATGTCCAGAACAGAGAAGTTCCGGTAGGCCCTGGAGATCGCATTATTCTATATACAGATTGTATTGTCGAAGCAAGAAATGATAATAAAGAGTTTTTTGAAGAAGAGCGATTCTATGAGTTTATTAAGCAAAATATGCATTTATCCTCGGATATTTTTATCGATACATTAATATATCAATTAACAACTTGGACAAATGGCAAAAAATTTAAGGATGATTTTACCGTTGTTATGATTGATATGAATTATGTATTAAATCATTAAATGGACCAGTTCGTTAGAGTTATTGAGGCAATCGGCCAAGAAAATTTTCAAAAGATACAACAAATTCATGTATGTGTTATTGGTATTGGCGGTGTCGGATCGTTCGCTGTTGAAACCTTGGTTCGAACAGGAATTAAAAAGCTGACAATTATTGATTATGATGATTACGATATCAGCAATCTAAACAGACAATGGCCCTCTAATACCGAAATAATTGGACAAACAAAAGTCAGCCAAGTTGCACGAGAAGCAAAAAAAATTAATCCAGAAATGAGTGTTGAGGAAATTAGCACAAAGCTGACAATAGATAATTATATGCAGATCATGGAGCCAATCATTAAAGGCAATAATGTATATGTCATTGAATGTATCGACGATACCAGAATGAAAGTTTTGTTAACAGAATTATTTGTGATGAATAAGACGGCATTCATCAGTAGTATGGGTGCTGCGAATATTTCGGACATCACAAAGGTAAGATATGCGGATTTGTCTAAGACTGAGTATTGTCGAGTAGCCCATAAACTGAGAAAAGAACTCCGTAAGAAAAAAATATATAAGGGAATCCCTGTCGTATATTCTCCAGAAGAGCGAATAAAAAATCCAGATAATATCAAGGGGTCGCTTATGTCGATGACCGCCACATTTGGTATATATTTAGCTCAGTGGGTGATTAAAAAAGTAACAGAACCTACCGACTGAATAACACATCGAAATTTATCAATGCAAGAAAAAAACGAAATTTCCCGATAGAAGCTTTGGATGTTCGATATTATGCATAAAGTTAACTGGTATTGATATCCGTAAAATGATTTGGTATGCTATAAAATACTTTATGTAGGAAAATAGGGTGTGAATCCCTTGCTGACCCGCAACCGTAAAAGCCGGAATACTCCATAAAGAATACAAGCTCGTGGAGGTGGCTGAAATGAAAATTTCAACGGTAAAATTAATAGGAAGTTTAGTAATAGCAACAAGTTTGTGTACTGCAAATGTGTCAAAAAATGTTATGACACTTGTAGTTGCAGGGAATCGATTAGATTCAGGTACCCAGTATTTATTTAGCAAAGCGTCAAACACACAAGCAATTTCCCAAAAAGAGATAAATGAATCCAAAAAAGAGTCTGTTCCAGAATTATTGTCGGATTCTGCCGGGTTTAATCTGGACTATATGGGAATTGGGAACAGTTATACACTTAGCTCAAGAGGTTATTCCTCTAAACCGGGTGTTGTTGTTTTAGTCGATGGAATTAAGCAAAACGATTTAAATAACGACTCAGTTTTGTGGGACAGTATCCCAATGGAAAATATCGACAGAATTGAAATAATCAAAGGTGGAAACTCGGTTATATATGGTGCAGGAGCAGTGGGTGGCGTTGTTAATATTATTACAAAAAAACCAGCAAACAACATTAAATCAAAGCTATTTATAGAATCAGGCGATTATAACAGATTTAAGAAGGGTTTATTTGTAAGTTTCCCAATAAAGGCATTCTCTTTAGGTATGTCCATTTACGATTCCGATATAAAAGATGATGGGTACAGAGATAATTCAGGGTTCATTATGGACAATAAACAGGTTGTTGCTATCTTCGACCCATTAAGCGATTTATCAGTTAAATATACGTACAAAGACTCCTATTCAAAAAGTTTTATGCCAGGACCGTTAACCTATGCTGAATTTATTAATACCCCAAAAATGGCGGATACTGGTTATGGAATCAATGATTTTTTTGTTGAAAAGAATAAGGAGAACCAGTATCGAGTAGATTATAAGAATGATTTGTTCAATTTAACAACGACGGTATATGACAAGAAAAGAGACCAGAGTTCACAAAACGGAACCTATGCCAGTTTTGCAACAGCAGATATGAAAAGAACGGGACTGGTTTCTCAAGTTGAAGCACCATTAGAATTATTTGGAGTAAAAAATAATGTCATTATGGGTTATGAAAATAGTGAGGATTTAATTATAAATAAAGGGAATTGGACCAATACAGCAAACTTAAAAGCAAAAACGAATTCCTATTTTATTTCCAATCAAAGTAATATCGGGGATTTATTTGTTGTGGACTTAGGTTATCGTGTGGATGATATAAATTATGATTACACGAACATCGTGGTGGGTTACAGTTCGGTATTCCCTTGGCCTGCGATTTATAAGAATGGAACCAAGAAATTTAAAGGAGAAAGCCCAGCTATTGGTGTGACGTTGTTTCCTTTTGAGCCACTTAATTTCTATGCTAACTATAATAAATCCTTTAAGGTAATGCCACTAGAAGACTTTGCCGTGTTTAATCCGTCATATAATGCGAATTCCTCAATAGATGCACAAATTAATGATAGCCTTGAAGCAGGCATGAAATGGGAAATATCGGATGAATTGGATATTTATGCTAATACCTATATTAGTAATATTAAGGATGAAATATTATATAATGACAATGCATATAAAAACCAAAATTTTGATACAGTGCATACCGGATATGACCTAGGGTTTAGTTATTCAATGTTTAATAACTGGATTATAAAAGCAAGTTACCAGCAGGACAACGCAAAATTGAAAAGTTCCGAACCGTCTGGCGCAACCATGGTAACCGACAATGCCGTTCCAAACATTCCTGCATATATAATAAATGCAAGTGTTGAGTACTTGATAGAAAACGGTTCGATTGTGCTAAAGGCTAAAAATACTGGATCGTATTTCCCAATTAATGATTTTCTTGGATCAGGGAAACAAATTGGGTCGTATATCGTTTATGATTTAGTTGTTAATTATAAGATCAATAATCTGGGTTTATTCTTTAAAATAGAGAATCTAACCGACCTGAATTATCCACTATATTCAGCCTACGGAGTTGGTTCAGGCAATCAGACCTATTATCCAGCGAACGGTAGAACCTATCGTTTTGGTGGAGAGCTAGACTTTTAACGATTTGAGATCTAAGGGAAATGCGAGTAGTTAGGAAAGAGTATGAAAATATTATTATCACTAGTCATTCTTACAACTCTAGCGTTTCCCTTAAGAATCATCTCATCTGCACCAAGTATCACTGAGACCATCTTTGCATTGGGTGGGCAAAAGAACCTGATAGCAGTCAGTAAATATTGTAACTATCCTCTGGAGGCAAAATCTCTCCCCTCAATTGGCGGTCACTATGATTTTAGTCGGGAATTGTTTATCCTTAAAAATCCAGAATTAGTGATGCTTTTAAAGGGAAATACGTCATTAAAGAGCTTTCTGAAAGAACAATCCATTCCCTATGCAGAATATGACAATGAGTCCATTCACGGCTTAATGAATATGATAACGGATATCGGAGAACGACTTAATCAAGGAAAAGCGGCGAAGACGTTAACCGCTAAATTAAGCCAAGATATTGAACATTTTAAACTTAAATATAAAAACAGTAAGCCAGTAAAGGTTTTGCTAATTGTTGAACAGGTGGTTAAGAGTAATTCCCTGAATGCAGTTTATATCTTAGGACAGGAAGATTTTTATACACCATTACTGCAGGCCTTGAACATGGAAAATGTATACGATGGGAAGATGAAGTATCCGATGATCTCAAAGGAGGCCTTAATACACTACAATCCTGAGGTAATAATTGTGCTGGGTGAAGAAAATATAAAAGCATATGAGGATATCCCCATACAGGCAATAAAAGATAAGAAATTATATTTTTTTGAAGATGATTATTTTAAGAGACCTGGTCCGCGTTTTACGAAAATAATGGAATTCTTTTCAACAGTCAGGGAAATCTGAAACTATTTCCCAGCTGGTATGGTTAATGTATGAATTTTACCGTGTTGTCCGACTCTAAAATGAATATGATGTGGTTCGTCAGCAATCATTACCGCCTTGTTTTCGTTGTAGGGGTAATACATACAGGTTCCCGGCATTTTCACTAACAAATCATCCAGTTCCTGGGGTAACCCAATAATAATATCTTTTAAAGTTTGCATATAACCAGTTTTAAAATCGATTGAATTATCAATTTGAATATTGGTTGGAGCAGGGCTTACCTCAGAAGTACTTCCCTCCAATTTCTTTTTTATTGTTTTTGCTTCTGAAATAATTGAGTCAATATCAAAATCCATTATCCCTATCCCCCCAGATTGTTTTATACATAGACTATTTATCCCACAAAATAAGAGTTTTAAACATAAATAATTTTTAATTTATTAATTATGATAAAAAAGTTGAGATTGACGCAAATAAAAATAAGAAATATAATATTGACGTAATTAATGCTGATGTGAGAGCATTATAATGTCAGGAGCAATAATAATGCTAAGCAAAATATATAGTGTGGCATTTTGTGGTGTCGATGCAGTGCTTATAGAAATAGAAGTCGACAGTCGAAACGGGTTAGCAGGTCAAACCATCGTGGGGTTGCCAGACACTGCTGTTAAGGAAAGCAAGGAGCGAGTCTTTTCTGCATTAAAAAATTCAGACTACAGTATTCCATATAATAAATACATTACGATAAATCTTGCGCCTGCCAATATTAAAAAAATTGGCGCATTATATGACTTACCGATCGCGATTGGTATTTTACAGAACTCCAATCAGGTCAAATTAGTGTTGGATTCAGAAATACTCGTTGTGGGAGAGTTAAGTCTCAGCGGACAGCTTAAACCAATTAACGGTGCGCTATTGGTATCAATTCTTGCAAAGGAACAGGGATTAAGGTATGTCATGGTTCCTGAAGCCAATGCCAAAGAGGCTGCGTTTATTGAAGGTGTTACTGTTATTGCAGTTAAGACCCTTCGGGATGCGGTCGATGTATTAACAGGTAATAAAGTAATTAATGGCGTGGTTAACAACGGAAATAGTGTTAAAAAAAATACAATTATAGAAGATTTTAAAGAAGTTAAAAGTCAAACATTTGCAAAGCGAGCAATCGAGATTGCTGCAGCTGGTGGTCATAATATTTTAATGATTGGCCCACCCGGATGCGGTAAAAGCATGCTTGCAAAACGCATTCCTGGAATTTTACCGATGCTTAATGAGCAAGAGATGATTGATGTCATAAAAATTTATAGTGTGGTCGGGAAATTAACCGGTAGATTGTTACAAAATAGAGAGCGACCGTTTAGGTCTCCCCATCACACAATTAGCTATGCAGGCATGGTCGGTGGAACATCTAACGCCCGACCAGGAGAAGTTAGTTTAGCCCACAGAGGAGTTCTTTTCCTAGATGAATTTTTAGAGTTTGATCGAAGTGTATTAGAAGCTCTAAGACAACCGATGGAAGATGACGAAATACATATTTCCAGAGCGTTGAATTCATATACCTATCCTGCTTCTGTAATGGTTGTGGCAAGTGCTAATCCCTGTCCATGTGGATATTTATCGCATCAGAGTATTCCTTGCCGATGCAATCCCGTATCAAGAAGAAATTATGTTCAAAAATTATCCGGCCCGATCATCGATCGATTTGATTTACTTGTGGAACTCTCTCCGCTAAACAAAGATGAAATTCTATCTCTCCCGGACGGTGAAACATCAAAACAAATTCAAAAACGAGTGGTCCGGGCCAGAGAGGTCCAATCCAGCAGATTTTTTAATGATAATATTTTAAATTCAAAAATGAATCCGACGGAATTGGATAAGTATTGCCCATTGGATGCAAATACAAAAAATTTCTTAGCAAATGCGGTTCAGAAGCTAAATTTAAGTGCAAGAAGAGTTCACAAGATTATTAAAGTAGCCAGAACAATTGCAGATATTGAAGGATTAAAAACAATTCAAGTAGAAAATATTTTGGAAGCACTTCAATATAAACTAGATATTCATTATGAATAGGTCCGTATTCCCTTGCCCAATGGATATGATAAAAATCCCATATCGAAAAGGAGAAAATATTAATGAGCTTGTAAGATATACCTTATCAAATATTTTGCCGTATGATAAAGAGGATTTTTATTATAAATATGAAAGAGTAGGAAAGTACCTTGAGGTCAAATATATAAAGGAAAAAGAAATTGGAAAGAAAGCAAAAAAGGATCATGTCAATTATCAACGACTTTTTTTCTTGGCTGTTATGACGGTTATTATGATGTTTTTAATGGCAATAAACAGTTGGTGCTTACAAGTAAAAAATAATCATTTAAAAAAGTACTACAATAACCGAATTAATCAAATTAATCGGCTTTATCATCAGCGAAAGGATCTGATTCTGTATCGTAATGTTAAGAAAAAAAATCAAAAAATGATTGTCGTGCTACAGAAAGTATTAATGCTTCCATTACATATACAGCATATTAACATAACAAATAGTGTCTTTGAGATAGTTGGGTTTTCGCAGGAATCATCAGCAAGTGATGTATCAGCTTTTTTTCGTGATATATCTATCCTCTCCGATGTTAAAGAAATTATGCAAAACAACATAACCTATTGTTACATAAGAGGTGTATTGTGATTCGCTTATTGTATATTGCAACTATCGTCTCAATTTTCTGTATTGTTCTAAATATTATTTTTATTTCCGGTAATGACAGAAACGGATTAAGTGATCCTACGATTATAACCAAGCCAGCTTTTTCATTAGAAAATTGGCAAGAAATAGGATCATTAAATTATCTGTGTGAAGAAATTTCCGAGAGGCATATATATAGTTTAATGAATTTTATCGAATCAGTTACGGATAGTGTATTAGTAGAGTTTTCTATTGATTACGGTCGATCCGTAGTCAAATTTGAAAAGGAGAAAATATGAAAAAACACATTTTATTTATTCTATTGTTGGGTATGTCATATTCAAGTCAGGCTGTATTTGCATACTCACCTGCTAATCAAGAACAGTCAAACCCTAAAATGTTTCAGCGAATAGTGAGTTACAATTTTTTATCTAAAGATGAGATTAAAAATGCATCTAATGAAATATTTAAAGATCTCATTGTTCATGTAAACGAATTTAAAAAAGTTATTATTGTTAAAGGAATTTGGAAAGATATTTCTGA
>Ga0209417_1003920_pt1 | contig 18842 bp, 8 predicted proteins | sample RifGroF2_FD_184002 | JGI IMG/M metagenome (GOLD analysis project Ga0209417, IMG submission 184002) | Groundwater microbial communities from Rifle, Colorado, USA - Groundwater F2 (SPAdes) (version 2) | ecosystem: Environmental > Aquatic > Deep subsurface > Groundwater | place: Rifle, Colorado... | reverse complement strand
GAACTGTGCCTTCATCGACTTCTTTATTGCCGATTTCTGCGAATGCGAACGGACTATCAATTTGCGTCAAAGAAGCGATTTCCGAAGCTGACAGAGCGCGATTGTAAAGACGGCACCTGTCAATCTTGCCGCTGATGGTTTCATTTCGGGCTGAAGTGCAGCCGTCGTTGCCGAAATCAGCGAATGTAGTCAGTGAAGTTAAGCCTGTGTATGTGCCTGAAGCAATTTGTCTGCCATCGAGATAAGCGGTATAATTTGTGCCATTCCACGTTAGAGCAAGATTGTGCCATTCATTCAAACTAATTGCGTCAAGGTTGATCGCGGAAGAATGTGTGCCGCCCATACCGACGCATAATTGGCCTGCGCTTGTGTAAAGCTGGATTCGATTGCTCCACGCGCCGACGGAATGACCGAAGAAATACTGAACGTTCTGGCTGCTTGTAACATAAGCCTGAACGGTGATAGTGCCTGCGGAAGCTGTTAAGCCAGTGGTTGGAACCTGAAGAGCATCGTTAGTACCGTCGAACTGTAATTGGCCACTGCCTGTCCAGGTCGGTCCATTAACTAAAGTCGCATCATTTTTCTTACCGGAACAATCCGAGGCTGATGTGCCTGCGGTTTCGGAGAGATTCCAATAACCGATAAGACCGGGGTCGTAGGTGTATCTCTCTGATGTTTGCGGTATAATATTGCCGGCTGAATCTTTGATATTCCTTACAGTCAGAGTATGAGTTTCACAGAGTGCCTGATTAGAAGTTGTAAGCATTACCGAATTATCGGTGCTGCTGTAAACCGCTGAAGAAATTGTAAGGCCGTCGATCGAATAATTCGATGCTGTTTGAGCAACAGTCGCATTCAACGCTTCGCTGAACAATACTTTTACTTTATTAACTGCCGAGGCATCGATAGAAGCTAAAGTCGGCGGAATCGTATCTGACGGGGTGGGAGCGGTAACGGTGATAACGACCGTATCTGTGGCTGTAAGGCCGCCGTTGTCTGTAACACGCAAAGTGATGGTGTGTACGCCAACGGTTAAATTTACGCTTGGAGCTGCGCCGGTTGCGATCGATGTATTATTTTCGAGCCAGGTGTAGCTTGAGATAGTGCCATCGGAATCCGATGAACCTGAACCGTTAAGCGTTACGGACTGACTGCCGTTGCCATCGGTATCTGAAACTGTCTGATCCTGACCTGCGTTTGCTGTTGGTGCGCGATTAGTCGGCGCTGGCGTGTTTCCAACCGAAGACCTGTATTGATTCCACATCGAGGAAATAAAGGCGGTGCTTGTTTCGCCGGGCTGAACCCAATCGCCTGAACCAACTTTTGGATCATTGCCATAGCCCATCCAACGATCAACATAATCGAAGAAAGAGCCGTGATTCCAGATGTTTTCTGCGCCCATTAATTGAGCGGCTAAAGCATAGCCAACCCAGGTATATGATGTGCAGCAATTGCGATAATCCTGGCAACCATCGGCGTTTGAGCCGGAAGGTTTGCAGTCTTTTGTACCGGAGCCGCTGCAAGAAGCGGTATATGAGCTGGAACAATTTCTGCCCCAATACGCAACATTGGATTGGCCGGAGTTTCTGCTTGCGGTTGTACCATAGTATGTCTGGTCATCTTCACCGAAATTGCCCGGCGGCGATTTCATAGCCGCATTGTTGAGCATGATGCCCGCGAAGAGAATTGGCCATTTTCTACCGTTTGCGTGTCCGCCGTCACCATACCAGTTATTGCTAAGCAGCGATGTATAATAAAGGTCGATACCGGTCTGAACGAAATTGATGAGCAATGGTTCGAGCTGGGCATCGGTATAATCGAGGAGCAAAAGACAAGCTGCACGGCTTGTAGCGATACCTATATCACGGCCATAATTTGGCATATTATAGAACGGGTGCATCATTCTTGCAGTCCAGCCCGGTTTGTGATCGAGCCATGGTTCCTTAAAATAACCGGCGACTGTTGTAACATAGGATGCGGCTGGTTTTGAAGATAAAGGCAGTTTCAGCAACTGACTTCTGTTAAGACTTGTAGAAAGGAAAGTCGGTTTTGCTGTGCCTACAAAAGGCGGTCTGAAACTATTTGCGTTTGGAACTGACGAGACGACTGTTAGAACAGCAGCCCTGTCAACATAACAATGAGCGGGCTGAACCTGTGCGCCAGTCAAATCATTTGCATTTGCTGAAGCACTTCTGCTTTTAGTGGAAACAAGAGACTGCCCTGCTGTTAAAGTTCTTGGAAATGAAACACGAAGGGCCGAATTGTAACCATCTACTCTTCCATCATACCCCTGCGAGGAGCCGCCAGCGGGATTAATAACCGAACCATTACTTGATCCGCTTGGCGCGGGACTAACTGAAGTAACATTAACGCCACTGCCAGAGTCTAATACCCAATAGTCCCCATTGATATATTGACCTACCTGGTAGTTGCTGCCAAAATTCCAAGTGATTCCATTCTTGGTAACCGACGTCGCAGCGGAAGCCGGCATTGAGTTGAATCCTATAACAAATAAAGCAATAATTGCAATAACGAATCCGTGTTTACTCATAATATAAACTCCTTGAAAACTTTTACACAAAACTACTTTCGGACGGTTTTTCTTTTTTCTTCCAATAAAAACTCCTTAAATAAAATAGTTTAAGATTTAACAGTAATGTCGGATTATGTAAAAACTAAAGAGTGAAAGTCAGGCTCTTCTCTCTTCAACCACCTTGAAAAACCTTATTGTTATAATTAATCATATAAGGATTTTCCTTTAACAATATAAAGCATTTTCCTACTGAGCGTAACCAAAAATTGTTTTAGTTTTTTATTAGTTATAGTCTACAAGTTCATTTCCCAATATTGTGTCAGACTGTGGTTTACAGGAGAGTATTCAGCAAAGTGGGAAATAATACCAGCAATTAGAAATCTTTATATATTCTGTATATCTTTTTATAAATTTAACTATTACGATGTGAGATAAACCAGCAGAGGAGATAGAGGTTTATCTTAAATAGCCGGGAATCATTCCATTACACCACAAGCGGAACATCACCTTATTTTCAAGAATCGATGCAAATACTATGATTGCCCAGACAATAAATTAAATCGTTGACGGAGTAAAAAAATACTTTGTTTTTCTTATCGGAAAATAACTATTTCTGGCGAGGATGGATAATTTCATTAGCCGCTTTGGGAATCGCGGGCATTTTGTACCGCGGCGCCGCAGCACAACAGGAAGCTATTGAAAACCAAATTTCGTCAATCTCAATTCCATTAAAAAGCTTTCCAACGAAGGTAAATAAATGGTCTGGTGAAAATATAGAAACAGATTACCCCATCGAAAAGGCAACCGGGTGTAACGATTATCTGTTCAGGTTATATAAAAACAATGAAACAAGACAATGGGCGAATGTTTATGTAACATTCTGTTCGCAGCCGAGAAAAATGCTGGGGCACAGGCCTGAAGTTTGTTTTACAGCGAGCGGGTGGGAAATTACCGACCATAAAAAATCATATTTTACGACAACTTACGGAAAAAAAGTACCTTGCGTCAAATACCTTTTTGAAAAACCTGTATGGCCAAGAGACGAAATGACCGTTTTGAATTTCTACCTTATTAACGGCAAATTGACAGACAACCATAAGGATTTTTCGAGCTTAAGGTGGCGAAGGCTTACCGATCCAGACGAACAGATACGGTATGTAACGCAGGTACAGATCAGCTCGTCAAATGAAAACGCGGCAATGCAGGCGGCAAAAGAGATGACCGATCTGATTGTCAACTTTTTTCCAAGAGAAATTAACTCAAACTGACCAATGCCGGTTTGATAGTAATTAGTTGTTACAGATAATCGGGGCGTAAACCGACGGGGACGGAGTGCAGATAGAAAACTGTTTTAACGGTTATTTAACTTTTTGCGGGAGTATTAAAATGAAAAAAATGGCGGGAGTCAAAAGTTCAAATTTGTATATTGCGGCATTTATGCTGGCATTGTGCGTAAGTACTTTTGCAAATTTGAGTAATGCAGATGTAATCATTGATAATGGAGACGCGGCGACGTCTTATACTGGTTCGTGGCCGGTATCGAGTGCCGCAGGCGCTTACGGCGCAAATTCTGTATATGGAAGCAGCGGCGCGACTTACACGTGGACATTTACGCCGGCAGCAACAGGAACTTATGAACTATCTATGTGGTGGACGGCGCTTTCGACAAGGAGCAATAGCGTGCCGGTTACGATTCAACACGCCGGCGGGACAGCGAATACGACGATAAATCAAACTACCAACGGCGGTCAATGGAATACGATTGGACAATATACTTTTAACGCTGGAACGGCTTATAAAGTAACTATAACAGCGAGAGTAGTAAGCCCGCCAAGCACTTGCGCGGACGCGGTTAAATTCGCACAAATATTACCCAACGCAGCACCTGTCGCTACAATTTCCAATATAACGCCAAATCCTGCGACTCAAGGCGTAAGCGTACAATTCAGTGGATATGGAACAGACAACGACGGAACAATCGCGGCATATAAATGGGTATCAAGCATTGATGGAAATTTAAGCGATGCAAATGCATTCTCGACATCAACATTGACCATTGGAACGCATACAATTAGTTTCCAGGTTCAAGATGACGATGGCGCGTGGTCGGATGCAGTTAGTCAAACGCTGAATATAAATGAAATGCCGATCGAAGTGATTATTGATAATAATGACGCGGCGACATCAGGTACAGGCTATTGGAGAGTATCAGACGCAACAGGAGCATACGGAACGAATTCATTGTGGAGTTTCAGCGGTGCAACATACACGTGGACATTTACGCCGACAAGCTCGGGAACATATAAATTGGCAATGTGGTGGACGGCGATTACGAGCAGAAGCAGCAGCGTACCGGTAACAATCCAACACGCAGGTGGAACAGCCAATACGACAATAAATCAAACTACAAACGGCGGACAATGGAACGATATAGGCCAATATACATTTGTTTCAGGAACGGCTTACAATGTAACTATAACAGCCCCAACAGGAAGCCCGCCAAGCACTTGCGCGGATGCGGTTAAATTTACAAAGATAACAAATGCTAACACGCCACCTACTGCGATCATAGATTCAATTTCACCTAATCCGGCAGCTTTCGGTCAGAGTGTTACATTCACAGGACACGGAACCGACAGCGATGGAACGATAGCTACATATAGCTGGACATCTTCTATTGACGGACATTTGAGCGACACAAACAGTTTTTCAACGGCAATTTTGACAACCGGTGTACATACGATAATTTTTGAAGTACAGGACGATGACGGCGAATGGTCGACAGAAGTTTTGGCCACACTTACGATCGGCAGCCCGGCAAATGAAAAAATTATAGACAACGGAGACGCGGCAACATCGTATACAGGTTCATGGCCGGTATCAGGAGCAACCGGAGCTTATGGAACGAATTCATTATACGGCGACAGCGGAGCGACTTACACTTGGAAATTCACGCCTGACATCAGCGGTACTTATTCTCTCTCGATGTGGTGGACAGCACTTTCGACAAGAAGCGACAGCGTGCCGGTTACAATTCAGAATAACAGCGGAACAGCCAATGCAACAATTAACCAGCAGCTCAACGGCGGAAAATGGAACTTAGTAGGCCAATACGCATTCACTGCCGGTACTACTTATAACATAACTATAACAGCCAGAATTGAAAGCCCGCCAAGCACGTGTGCAGATGCGGTGAAGTTCACGCTGGTAACATCTAATAACGCACCAGTGGCCACGATAGATTCGATTTTGCCAAATCCGGCATTCGAGGGGACAACGGTTGCTTTCAAAGGCCATGGATCTGATACAGATGGAACAATCGCGGCGTATAAATGGAAATCAAGTATTGATGGAAATTTGAGCGATGCAAACTGGTTCAGCACAAGCACACTTTCAACAGGCTCACACACAATTACCTTTGAAGTACAGGATAATAATAATTTGTGGTCAGAACCGATGAACACAACATTAAACATACAAGAAATTCTAAACATCGCACCGACGGCAACGATCACATCGATAACACCTAATCCGGCAGCTTTCGGTCAGAGCGTTACATTTACAGGACAGGGAACTGACAGCGATGGAACGATAGCTACATATAGCTGGACATCTTCTATTGACGGACACTTGAGCAACGTAAACAGTTTTTCAACGGCAATTTTGAGCACTGGCGTTCATACTATAATTTTTGAAGTACAAGACGATGACGGCGAATGGTCGACAGAAGTTTTGGCCACACTTACGATCGGCAGCCCGGCAAATGAAAAAATTATAGACAACGGAGACGCGGCAACATCATTTACGGGTTCGTGGCCGGTATCTGGAGCGACCGGAGCTTATGGCGCCAATTCAGTATACGGCAGCAGCGGCGCGACTTACACGTGGAAATTCACACCTGAAATCAGCGGTACTTATTCTCTCTCGATGTGGTGGACGGCTCTTGCGACAAGAAGCGACAGCGTGCCGGTTACAATTCAAAATAACAGCGGGACGGCCAATGCAACAATTAACCAGCAGCTCAACGGCGGAAAATGGAATTTAATCGGCCAATACGCATTCACTGCTGGAACCACTTATAACGTAACTATAACGGCGAGAGTGGTTAGCCCGCCAAGCACGTGCGCAGATGCGGTGAAGTTTACTTTGGTAACATCCAACAATTCACCGGTCGCGACGATAGATTCGATTACGCCAAATCCGATATTCCAAGGCGCAACGGTACAATTTACAGGACACGGCTCGGATACGGATGGAACGATCGCGGCGTATAAATGGACATCAAGCATAGACGGTAATTTGAGCGACGCAAACGCATTTTCATCATCAACATTAAGCATTGGAACGCATACAATAACTTTCAAGGTTCAGGACAATGCCGGCGCGTGGTCGGATGGTGTTACTGATACTTTGGTTGTACAACAGGCGAATCCTCTGCCAATCGCAACGATAACATCAATCACACCCAATCCCGCCACATACGGACAAACGGTATCGTTTGCAGGGAGTGGAAGCGATAATGGCGGAACTATACAGGCGTATAGATGGACATCGAATATAAATGGGGTATTGAATACGGCCGCTTCGTTCAGCTCTAATCTGCTTTCGCCGGGGAATCATACCATTTCGTTGAAAGTACAAGATAATGAAGGAAATTGGTCGCTTGAGGCAACACAAGCACTAACGATTAACGCGGTAAATTTCAGTATCATTTCAGATAACGGAAGCAGCGGAACAACTTCGACGGGCACGTGGAATATTTCGAGCGCGACAGGAGCTTATGGTACTAATTCGCTTTATTCAAGCAATGGCGCGACTTATACGTGGTCATTTACACCGACAACTTCAGGCACTTACGATGTATCTTTATGGTGGACTGCATTATCAACGAGAAGTTCATCTGTTCCTTATGCAATCCAAAGCAGCAGCGGAACAACGACAAAAACTATAGATCAAAGGTCAAACGGAGGCAAATGGAACAGCCAGGGAACGTTTAATTTCACGGCAGGCACGACTTATACGGTAAAGGTAACAGCGCAATCGGTATCAAACGCAAGCTGCGCAGATGCGGTAAAATGGCAACTAGGAAGCGGCGAAAACAGCGCCCCCACCGCACAGATAACATCGATATCGCCAAATCCTGTTTTGCCGGGCGGAACAGTGGAATTCTGCGGAGCAGGTTTTGATAGTGATGGAACTATCAGCGAATACGAATGGACATCAAGCGTTAATGGAGCTATCGGAAGCACCAATATTTGCACAACAAATTCGCTAACACAGGGAATACATACAATTTCATTGCGAGTTAAAGACAATTCAGGCAGTTGGTCAACGGCGGTAACGCAAACTCTGATTGTCGGTGCAAACGATATAATAATGGACAACGGAGACAGCGGTACGTCTTATACAGGTATGTGGTATTCATCGACCGCAGCTTCGGGTTATTACGGCAACAATTATTTATGGGGTGAAAACAGCGCAACCTATACATACAGGATCAAGCCGGCGATTACCGCAAACTATGAAGTGTTCGCGTGGTGGGCAGCTTACACAAGCAGGAATTCGAACACCCCATATACAATCGTAAATGCAAGCGGAACTAACACGGTTTATGTCAATCAGCAGCAGAATGGCGGAAAATGGAATAGTCTTGGAACATTCCCATTCCAAGCCAATGTTACTTATACAATCACAATCGCTGCGGCGGCAGGTGATACTTTGAGCACGTGCGCTGACGCGATAAAATTAACTTACAAGGGAGCTGTAAGTATAAATTTACCTCCGGCAGCACAAATATTGACGATAACACCAAATCCGGTAATGCCAAATGAAACTATTGTATTCACTGGCAAAGCTGTTGATGAGGACGGCAGTGTAACAGGTTACAACTGGCGATCAAGCATTGACGGGCAACTTGGGACAACACGCATACTGAATAAAAAGCTGACTCCCGGTACACACACGGTATATTTCAAAGCACAAGATAACAAGGGTGCGTGGTCGCCGGAAATTTCGTCAACTGTCGATGTGGGTTTAGAACATATATATATCGCATTATGTTATGGCGGAAACGAGATCGGGGCATTATCGCCAACATCTGTACTGCAAAGCCTTGGAGCAACACAGACAAGCACTTACGAATGGACATACACAAATCCAACATCAGGCAAACAATATTATATTCACTTTGTTAGAAACTCGACAGATTTGCTTAATGGAATGAAGCGGGATGGTTCGCACGTAATTGTATCTTCGCATTCAAATTACGGTTTGGGTTATATATTTTCAACAACAACAGAGGACACACAACTTATGCTGAACAACATCAGATACGTTGATGATGACAGAATAATAAAATTCGGAACGCCAATGGTTGGTGTAAGCGCGTACGGAATGCGAACGGGACAAGCATATCCTTACTGGTGGCCAAATTACAAGGACGGGACAAGCGCGATAGCACCTTACGATTTCAATGACATTAGCGGCCCGCCTGCATATAATTATTATCTTACATATCAGGTTCCGGGTGATCCGAATCATTATAAAGTGGAGTCGGCACGTAACGCGGCAATACAAAGATTTTCGGATTCAAGCAAGCCCGCGTGGTATTCCATAACCGGAAATGAACCCGACGCGAGCAAATACGAAGACAGACAATATTTCATAACAAATCCGGCAACGTGGTATCCATCAATTGCAAGCTCCGGCACGTGGACACAGTATCAGGATTTGCCCGCGAACAGAGGCAGCAGTCAATATTTCAAAGAGAATTATGTTTATAACGCAGCAGGAAGCGGAAGCGACTATATGAGATTTCTGTTCACAATACCAGCGGACGGCCAATATAAGGTTTCAGCGTGGTGGCCAGCGATGAGTACAAACGCGACGAACGCACCATATACGGTTTATCACACAAATGGAAGCAATACATTGAATATGAACCAGACAACAAACGGACAGAGATGGAACGTTTTAGGAACATACAATTTCAACGCGGGTGATTATTCGGTATTGCTGACAGACGCGGCAAGCAGCGGCAACGTAATCGCTGATGGCATACGAGTCGGACATATAAACAACCCTGAAGATGTAGTGCAATCAGATTTTATCGCCTTACCGATGAGCGGAAATGCACCATTGAACGTTATGTTTGTAAATTCAGGCACAGGCGATTTAACTGAACGCACGTGGAACACAGGCGATAACTACACCAATACCACGCGTGATATGCTTTATCATGAATATATTAATCCTGGAACATATACAGTTTCACTTACCGTAAAAGGGCCGATGGGCACAAGTACGAAAACTAAGACGGCATATATAAGAGTGTATCCAGAGGGTACAACTTTTACACCTGCACTTAAAGCTGAATTCGGTATGATGAATAAATTTTCCAACACATCGTCATACAGCGTACCGCTTGCGGCAATCTTTATGGATGCCAGCGATGGTAATGCAGTATCGTGGCTATGGGATTTCGGAGACGGTCAGACAAGCGTAGAGCAAAATCCTGTTCATATTTATACTTCGCCGGGGAATTACCAGGTCAGCTTGACGGTAACAGACGCAACTAACGCAACGAGTACGGAAACAAAACCGAATTATGTGCGAGCTGTTGTGTATGAAAAGAACATTGACAATGTTGACTATCCGAAGACAAGTTATGGCGGATGGGTCGGCAAAACAATGCTTAAGACAAAAAGTGTTGATATTGCCAGAGAAGATTTGAAGTACGGCAGAATGCTGCTTGAGAGCTGCAACAGCGGCGATTACTACATTCAAACGGTAGCACGCAGCAAGATGTTCTATACTGTCGGTTCTTCGACTGGTCAGGGACTTTTGTCATACCTGCGATATTATTTGCTGGGATACACAGACGAGCAAATATGGCAAGCAGTACAGCAAGTACAGGCGGTTTATGACTATTATGATTTTAATCTGCATCCTGATGAGCAATCGGATGCGAATCTAATACCTTTGACAAGTGCGTCAACACAATCGGTTGAGTTGGTGGCTGAAAAGACTTTGAGCAATGAAGAACAATCGGCAATAGACGAAATGAAATCAATGTCTTTGACGGATGTTTTTGAAACGTTGAGCACGCCGGAGTATACGACGAATGAGACATTATCGAGTGCGGCAATCGAGCAGGCATATAGCGGCAGCGAAGAACAGGCGGTAGAAATTGCGATCGCAAGGATAAAGACGCCGATCGAAGATAACGACGACATACTTGAGATGAAAACGGCTAAGTCGATAATTATGCAGTATCCTGATATTGCGATACCAAGAATTCTGGCGATTTATCCGCAGGATGATGTTGAGATTAACGCGAATATAATTACCGCAGCGGGCGTTTTGGCTGGCAATGCGGAAATCAAAACAATGCTCACCCAGGCGCTGTTCGATACGGATTTCACAATAGACGATAATCCAGAATTGCTAGGCAAGCCTTTAAGAATTTGCGACATCGCATATAACCAGCTTGTTTTGAATTTGAAGATCAAAGATGTTTTGAGAACTATCGGTACGGGTATGGCGGTCGAAACGCGAGATTATCATATAAGCGTTTTAAAGTCCAAACTCTAATATTCAACAACGCAGCCTCTGAACAGGCAAATTTCAGAGGCTGCTTTTCTTTTCAAGGATAAATTATGAACGAGTCAACTGCTGTTACGATTATCAAGCCGAGGAAAGTATGGAGTTTCATTGATTTCAAAGAACTTGCGGAATACAAGGATTTATTTGCTTTTCTTATCTGGCGGGATATTAAAATTTTATATGCGCAGACAATCCTCGGGTTTGCGTGGGCATTACTAAACCCCCTGCTGCAAATTGTAATATTTACGCTGGTTTTCGGGCGAATAGCGAAAGTCGCGACGGAATCTATTCCGTACGTTTTGTTCTGTTCTGTAGCGGTTGTGCCGTGGACATATATGAGTCAGGCATTGACGCAATCGAGTCAGAGTCTGATTGTAGGTCAGCCTATTTTGAGCAAAGTTTATTTTCCGCGGGTACTCTTTCCACTTACGCCGGTGTTCGCGACGCTGATGGATTTTTCTATTTCGCTTTTGATATTGTTATTTGTGATGACGTATTACAGAATTGCGCCAACGTGGAATATACTATTTTTGCCGGCGTTTGTTTTGATGATGGTTTGCATACCGGCGGCATTGGGAATGCTTTTGTCATCTCTGGCGGCAAGATTTCGCGATGTGAAATTTGCGACACGATTCGCAATCACGCTATTGATGTATTCTGCGCCGATAGTTTATTCGGCGGCATCGCTTTCGCCGACAAAAAGGCTGATTTATTCATTTAACCCTCTGGTTGGCGTTATTGAAGGCTTTCGGGCATCTTTGCTCGGCACAGATATTCCCTGGCTGTATATTTTGCCGGGGGTTGTAACGACGTTGCTGCTGCTTGTGGTTAGTACGTTGTATTTCAAACGGACAGAGTGGATTTTTGCTGATGTTATTTAATTCTTGAAGGGCTGCGATGAGTTCTGATTTTGCAATACGTGTGGAAAATGTAAGTAAATGCTATCGATTGGGCTTGAAGGAAAAAATTCACGACAGCGTTGGCGGAGCGATAATAGATTTTATGAAAAGTCCGCTGACGAACTATCGAAGGTATCGGTCGCTGTATAATTTCACGGATAAATATAACGGCAATGGGCACAAAGATGTTCTCTGGGCATTGAAGGACGTCAACCTTGAAATAAAAAAGGGACAGGTGCTTGGGATAATCGGTCGAAATGGTGCGGGTAAATCCACGCTATTAAAAATTTTATCGAAAATAACGGAGCCTACGAGCGGACAAGCTGAAATACACGGCAGAATATCGAGCATTTTGGAAGTGGGTACGGGATTTCATCCTGAACTAACCGGCAGAGAAAATATTTATCTTAACGGCGCGATTCTCGGAATGAAAAAAAAGGAAATAACAACCAAATTCGATGAAATAATAGATTTTTCGGGAGTAGAGAAATTTATCGATACGCCTGTGAAATGGTATTCGAGCGGAATGAAGGTTCGGCTCGCATTCGCGGTGGCGGCAAATCTTCAGCCTGAAATTTTAATTATCGATGAGGTGCTGGCGGTAGGCGATGCGGAATTTCAAAATAAATGTCTGGACAAAATGAATAATATTACAGAAAGCGAAGGCAGGACTGTTTTATTTGTAAGCCATAATATGGGCGCGATAATTCAACTGTGCCCTACTTCCATTATGCTGAACAACGGGAAAATTACGAATAGCGGAAGATCAAAAGAAGTCGTAGATAAATATTTGGGCGCAATTTTTCAGCCTGTGGATAACATGGACCTTCGGAATTCGCCTGTACGCAGCGGCGACGGAAGGCTGCGGTTTGTTTCGGCAAAATTAAAACTGGAAAACGGTGAATATACGACAACACCAATCGCGGGACAAGCGATTGATATTATTTTGGATTTCGAGAGCACACAAAGACTTTCTAAAGTCAAATTCATAATGACGATTTTTAACCAGATGGGTATCGCGGTTACAAGTTTTAACGTGGATTCAACGGGAAAATATTTCAATTTGCCAGACGGACGTGGACGGATTGTTTGCAGGATTCCAAAACTTCCGCTGCCTTTGGGACAATATAAAATCGCAGCGGCGGCCTCGGACGATTTAGGCGAACTTGATTGGGTTCCAACAGCCTGTATTTTTAATGTACACACAAGCAATTTCTTTGATACATCTTTCAGTCCATCGATGCGGTATTCAACGGCACTGGTTGAGCATTCATGGGAAGTAACGCAATAATTTTATGGCGAACTTTTTAGTAATAATTGATTCAAATTCAGACAGACGATTGCGGTATATCGAAACCATACGGGATAAATTGCCGCCGATTGAAGGGCTTGCAATTAATTCAGTTGAAATCGGAGATTTTTTCGCAATATGGGCTTATGGAGAAAATTCGTACGTAACGAGCGCGTTGGAGAAAACCAGTGCGGCTGTTGTTTTCGGCAGACCTGTTGGTGATGATGTTAAAGATGAAATCGGCGCAGGCAGAATATTGAATTTATGGCAACATGACGAAACACGTGTAAAAGCATTTTATAACGGTTTTTACGCAGCGATAGTTTATGACCAATTTACAGGATTGACTATCGGTGCGGATTTACTTGGAATTTTTCCGATTTATTACTGGAATTATAACGGTGTAGCTCTTGTCGGTTCGAGTCCTGAACTTTTCAGGTATCATCCATATTTCAGCGTTGAAATTAATCCTTATGGGCTCGTTTCTATTCTGCTGTTAACGCATAGTTTTGGCTGCGAAACACTGCTTAAGGGAGTTAAAAGACTCGGTGCGGGAAAATTGTTGCGGTTTGATGATGGAGAGATTTGCGAAGAAATACAATACAAAATACGGCCTTCGATGAAACATTACGATCTGCCATTTTCGGCGCATATCGATATTTTAAGCGACGCGATCAAAGACACGATGGCAAGACATACACCTGCGAATAAAAATTATAGTCTACTGCTTTCGGGCGGAATGGATTCGAGAATGCTGGCAGGATTTCTTCGAGAACAGAACGCTGATTTCAACGCGGTAACAATGGGAATAGACAGCGATATTGAAATGAAGACAGCAAAACGAGTGGCAAAGAGTATGGGGATAGAGCAGAATAAAATTGAACTGGATTATGACAATTATATAAACTGTGCAGAAAAGCAAGCAAAATGGGAACATATTTCAAACGGATTTAACGACATTTTTAACTGGGGATACTGCAAATTATTAAATCAGAATCAAAATCTTATTCTTGGGCATTCTTTGGATGCCGTAATAGGCACACGTTATATAAACTGGGCATATTCAGCGGTTGAAAAGAGAATGTCGTTCGAATCATTCTTCGCTAATTTAAACAGATGGGCAATAAAACCAGAAATTTTGAAAAAACTATTCTGCAACAATTTTTACTCCGGGATAATTGATGAAATCATAAAAAATATTAAAGACACCTTTGACGGTTTTTCGGAAATAGAATCGCAAAAGGCTTGGTGCTTTAACCTATACAACAGGCAGAGATTTCACGTCGGCGCAAGCGCGTTCGCGATGTCGCTTGAAGCAATGCCTGTTATGCCTGCGATAGACAGGAAGCTGCTGGAGTGTGCGGGAGCTATACCGGCAGCTTCCATTGCTGAAAGACGTGCGCAGATGGAAATTTTGTGCAGCAGATTTCCAAAACTCGCAAGACTGCCGATAGACCGCAACAGCTACGACACAACCCCTTTGATGCCGAGAGTACGGTATCTTGCGGCACAGGAAATCCGAAAAAAACTGCAGAAGATTTTCAAAAACTCAACTAATGCAAAAATCGAGCAGCGGTACTATTACAGGATTTATGATTTCGATAACAAAGGATGGAAAGCTGTACGAAACAAAGCGGAGCAATACAGGAAAATGGTTTATCATATTTTTGATAAAGACAAACTTAATACGATTTTGCCAAAGCCCCAGGAGCAAGCGAATTTACGTGAGGAAATAGCTGACGCATCTGGATTGAAACTGCTTACGGGTTTAATGCTCTGGTCGAAAGGAAACTTATGAAGGACACAATACATATCTGGCCGATGGAACCTGTTGAAGAAAACGAGAGAATATTGATCAGCGCAATGATTGAAAATAAAAACGAACTGCCCTTTCATCTATGGTTCAGTTTGCCAAGCGAAGAAAAAGAAAACATCACGAATTTGTGCGATCCATTTGCAATCGCGACGATTTTTTATGGTATGAAAAGCGGGAATGAAATTATGGTTCACGGGCAGGTTTCGCCGGCGCTGCTGCGGAATCTCGAAGAGTTTCAGGCTGTGTGGACGAGCTGGGAACCGAGCAGGTATAAAAAGATAGATATAAAGGCTACAATTGAAGTGGAGCCGAAACATTATACGCCTGCAAATAATTCGATAATGGCTTTTTCGGGCGGGCTGGATTCGTGCTTTACGGCGTTTCAGCACAAGAAAGATTTTTGCGGCCGATTAAAATGCAATATAACGTCGGCAATAATGGTTCACGGGTTCGATATTCCGCTCTGCGATATAGAAGGTTTTAAACGCGCGTTTGAAAAATCAAAAACAATCCTTGATGATATTAATGTAAAATTGATACCAATGGCGACAAACTTCAGAGATTTGAAAGATCACTGGAGTCATTCGCACGCTGGCGGTTTGGGAGCGAGTCTTTCATTGTTTCAAAAGAATTTTGAAAACGGAGTTATTGCGGGAAGTTTTTCATACAACAGTCTTGATCTGAATATTGGGTGGGGATCAAATCCGCTTACCGATCTTTTTCTTTCAAGCGAACGCTTTAAAATCATTAATGACGGCAGCAGATATGATCGAGTCGAAAAACTAAAATATCTTTGCGAGAGCTGGCCTTTTGCACTGGATTATCTGCGGGTATGCTGGAAAGGCGAACAACTTGATCGCAACTGCTGCAAGTGCGAGAAGTGCATAAGAAATATTTTATGCTTTTACGCATTGGGCAAAAAATTACCGAGCTGTTTTAAATTCGATATTACATTAAAACAAATTGAAAATGTGATTGTACCTGATTTGGCGGTTTTATTCGAATATAAATGCTGCCTTAACGCTGCGAGGAGCGGAGGGATTAATGAGCCGTGGGTGAAAGCTCTTGAGAGAGGCATTCGTAAAAATGAGATGCGGCTCAACGGCAAAGGATTAGTGTGGAAGAAAATAAAAAATAAACTGGCTGTGCGAACAAGGCTGAAGAAACTCAACAGTAATTTATGCGGAAAAGGTTTAGAAATTTTAGAAGGGGCAATAAAATGAGGATATTGGTCGATAGCGGATGTTATGATTTGTGTAATATGGGCGACGTCGCGATGCTGCAGGTGGCGGTGGAAAGGCTGCATAAATTGTGGCCGATGGCTTTAATAGAGGTAATAACAAATAAGCCGGCGATTTTATCACAGCTTTGCCCGAAAAGTTATGCGATTCGTGGCGATGGCAGACATATATGGTTTTATGACCGAAATATTCTGGGCAAAGTTTACAAGATGCTGCCTGCGAAATTTGAAGAGCCTATACAAATGCTCGAACAACTTTCACGCAGATTTTATCCGACTCTCTACAGTAATCTGATCCAATTCAAATTGAAAATGAAGCGAAAAAGTACGGAAGCAATCGATGATTTTCTAAATGCATTTTTAAATACCAACTTGCTGGTTATAAGTGGCGCAGGAGATATAAACGATCATTTCGCAAATTTTGCGATAACGGTTCTTGAACTTCTGGAAATAGCAAACAGACAGGGAATACCTACTGCGATGTTCAGTCAGGGTATTGGGCCGATAGATAACCAAAGACTTTTCAAGAAGGCAAAAGTGGTGCTCCCGAAAGTAAATCTTATCGCGATACGCGAAAAAGAAACTGGCTATAACATTTTAAAATCAATCGGTGTTGCAGACGAAAATATTTTATTTACGGGTGATGATGCGATAGAGCCTGCTTACAAATCAAGGCCTGCCGGTACAGGCAACTGCATTGGTGTCAATCTGCGAATGTCGGCGTATTCACAGGCGACAGACCGGCATATTGAGACGGTCGGGAACATCATTCAGAATTGCGGATTGATGCTTGGCAGTCCGATTATACCAATACCAATTTCGTTTTATGAGAATGAAGCGGACTCCAAAATCATACAGCAAATTACAGGTAATTTTTTCCCGCAGGCAAATATCAACAGCCCACAAGAAATAATTGATAGAGTTTCAAATTGCAGAGTTGTGGTTACAGGAAGCTATCATTCGGCGGTATTTGCACTATCGCAGGGAATACCTGCAATCGCTTTGTACAAGACGGCTTATTATAAGAATAAATTCGCCGGGCTGGCAAGGCAATTCGGGTGCGGATGCGAATTGATATCACTGGATGACAATCATTTTGCCCAAAGACTCAAAGACAGCATCGATTTTGCTTGGAAGGCATCTGAAGCAATCAAACCCAGATTATTGTCAGCGGCAAAAGAGCAAATTGAATCAGCACGGGCAGCTTATGATCATTTATATAATATGATTGAAACACAAAGAGAAAAAAAACAGGAACTTTATTCATATTCTGGATTTTGAGGAGAATACGGTAAATGAAAAACGAGCCGGATATCACAATGATTATCGCTACATATAACCGTGCAGCGATATTAAATGACACTTTGGAGAGTATGTCTAAAGTTGATATGGATGGAATAAATGTTGAATTCGCAATCGTTGATAATAAATCGACAGACAATACAAAAGATGTCATTTTAAATTGGAGCAAAAGACTTAATGTACGTTACCTTTTTGAAAAAAGGCCCGGACAAAATCCGGCAAGGAACAGAGCATTGGCAGAAATTAAGCAGGGGAAAATTATTGTATTTACAGATGACGATGTAGTGCCGAATACAAACTGGCTGAAGGTAATTTTGCAGACCTGCGAGCAATGGCCTGAATACAGTATTTTCGGCGGAAGGATTTATCCGATATGGCCTGACAATATCGATTTTCCAAAATGGGCACAAGAGCAAGCGGTACAAAGTTTTGCTTTCGCAGTTCATAATTATAAAACTCATCAATGTGTTTATGAGAAAAATGATTATCCGTTCAGTCCGAACTTCTGGGTTCGCGGGAAAATATTTAATAATAAAAAAATGTTTGATAAAAAAATTGAATGGCATCCCAAAAATCAGATTATGGCGACGGAAACCAAATTTTTCAAAGAACTGATCGACGATGGTTACAGAATCGTGTATTGCCCCGAAGCGGTTGTTGGGCATAAAATCAGGCCTGAACAGCTTACGGTAAAAAGCATTTTAAAACGTTCGTACAGTTGCGGGAGAGGAACGGCATATCTTAGAAATTTTTGCAGAGCCGATTTGCTGCAGAAGACCCCCCTGCTTTGGTATACGATGCGGTATGGCGCGATCGCAAAACTAGGAATGAAGTTAGGTATGGGAATTTTGCCCGCAATTTTTGAAAAACCTCAAACGGCAATGTATGCGATGGAATGGCTCGGATACAATATTGAATTGTTGAGACTTGCGGAAGAAAATAAAAGCATAGCTAAATAGGACAAAAATATATGTATCAGATAAGCGTAATAATACCACTATATAATAAAGCAAAATATATCAGCAGAGCGATAGATTCTGTTTTGGCACAGACATATAAAGATTTTGAAATTATAGTAGTAGATGATGGGTCAAGCGACGAGGGGCCGGTGTTAGTTCAAAAATACGAGGAGAGCCGTATAAAGTTAGAATCTATCG